>JACCDZ011192765.1_pt1 | contig 125185 bp, 113 predicted proteins | sample 7449551 | NCBI WGS metagenome assembly JACCDZ01 (sample SAMN15323452, study PRJNA562643) | freshwater metagenome | isolation source: river surface water | place: USA:Blue River Watershed | collected 2017-08-18
ATCTATTAATTAATTGTGTAAGCGCTGCATGAATTAGACTCTCATCAACGGGGAAAGCTACTTGATTTTCAATATTTTTAACCGAACCGATTCCATTAAGTAAAACCAATAAAATTTGCTGATTGGTATTCTTTTTATCACCGCGCATCACATAGATAATATCCTCAACGGCAAAATCATGTAGTAATTCGGTATTAATTTCTAATTTAGCCAAAAATGTCTCAATTACACTGTAATCATTTTGTGACAGCAATCCGCTTAATTGCGCAATTTTAGCTTCAACCAGCATACCAATTGCAACTGCATAACCATGCATAATCGTATAATTGCTCAGCTTTTCCAAAGCATGCGCCACGGTGTGTCCATAATTTAAAATCATGCGTAAATTACGCTCTTGCTCATCGGTTTCAACCACATACGCTTTCAAACCAACGGCATGTTGAATCACCGTATTAATTGCATTTGGCTCTAAATTAAGAATCGCCGCCAAATTATCTTGACAATAGTTAAAATGCTCCGCATCGAGGGTCAAGAAAATTTTTACCGCTTCAAAAAAACCATTAATAATTTGTTTACGGGATAAGGTTTTTAAAACTAACGTGTCCATAAATACCGCTTGCGGTTGCCAAAATGCACCGATAATATTTTTGCCGTAACTAGTGTTTACCGCCGTTTTACCACCCACGCTACTATCAATCATCGCTAAAAAAGAAGTTGGCACTTGAATAAAATTCATTCCGCGCATATAGGTTGCCGCGACAAATCCCGCTAAATCACCCACCACACCACCGCCTAAAGCCAAGCATAAGCTATTACGATCACAACCAAAGGCAAACATTTGCTCTTCAATGGCTAATTTAGTTAACGCAGATTTAGAGTTTTCACCGTGGGCAAATTCGATTAATTTAACTTGATAGCCAGCTAATGATAATTCATCAGCCAATTGAACGCCATATAACTTGGCAACGATATCATCACTAATAATAACAATTTTCCGACTTGGTGCATAAGCTGGCAACCAGTCTTGCCACTGACTTAGTAGCTGTGCGGAAATTACAATTGGATAACTATGGGATTGTTTTGCTGGAATATTTACTTGAAGCGAAATAGTCATATTACTCGATCATAAAATTAAGCTAAAATTAAGTTGTATATTATAAACTATTTACCATCGCCTAACTCAACTATTTACTAGCTAAGCCACTAGCTGGGTTAGGCTTTTTTAATTTTTTAAATAATCAATCAATCTTAATTCAAAATGCGGATAAAGGAAATATTTTGCTTACGCTTAAAAACCAATTGAGTTACTACACATTTATGCATTTCTGTGTTCACCATATTAATCAATTGGCACTATTTAATAAAAAGAGTAACTCTCTCAAGCTACTCTTGTTATTAAAACTTTAGTTAAATAAACTTAATTTGTAATGTAATTTCCTTGAATATAATATTTATTTAAATAGCTATAAGAACCAGTAACATACAAACTATACGCTGAAGATAAACTGGTACTAGCTTGACTAATTTTTACTACATAACTCGCATTTGCTGGCGCAGTAAACTCAATGTAATTTATGTATGAATTCGAATTGGACTGAGCAATTAACTTACCAGTAGTATTATACAAGCTAACATACATAATATTAGTCATTAGTGTTGAATTAGGCACCACTAAGACCGTAACAATTTGATTTTGTGAGCTATTAATCGTATAACTATTACTAGAATTTAATCCCAAGCTTCCCACCACCATAAATGAAGTGTCATTATCTGGCATTTGGGTTGCATAACTCTGAGCATAATTTTCATAAACATCAAAAGAACGACTAGTTGTAGCATTATATGGCACACTTACAGATCTAACCACTTGCGAGCTGGCATTAACAAATTGTCCCGTAGCTGGTAAACTGGTTAAACCAGTTGCACCAATCGGACCTAATGGTCCTAACGGTCCAACCGCACCTAATGGACCAATTGGTCCTAAAATTGACCATAAGCCAAATGCACGGGTATTGGCATCAAATGAACTATTTGAAAATATCGTTCCAGAATAATAAGCTGATTCAGTATATGGCCCATTTTGTCCGAGCGGTCCATTAGCTGATAATGGCCCATTTATCGTTGGAAAGTAACTATTCCAGCTCAAACTCCCAGAAATCCATGCCGATGGATTCCACATATTCGTACCCAGTGGTCCAAGCGCTCCAAGTGGTCCAAACGAACTAATTGGTCCCAAATACCCCAATGCCGATCCAGTTCCCAAATAAGTACTCAGACTAGCTGGTACCGCTGGATAAATGCCGCTCATATTGCTAGGTTGTGCGGCAACGCTATTGGCGGTAATATATTGAGGAGTTGTTGTAGAATAATTACTACCCCAGACTAAAGCTTGATAATTAATTGCCAGCGTTGCATTCGTCTGAACGCCTGCCGAATTAACATAACTATAGGTTAAATTCAAGGTTCCAGATTGCGCTGCGCTAGTTGGTTGATAGACTAAATTAAGCGTACATGCGGTTTTAAAATTAGCGCAACTAAAGCTGCTCGGACCACTCCAACCAGGATTTTTCACACTTAATGAAGTTAAACCAGAATTAATTTGCAAATTACTTGCACTTTGATTATTATCTGGCGCAAAACTAACGCTTACCGCCTGAGTTAAACCAACTAATTCTTTAATTGCCGCGCTTGGCGTTACCGTAGCATTAACATTATTCGCGCTAGTTGCCGTATAATTTACACTAGTACTACCGCTTTGCTGAGTAGTAGAGGCAATAATATTAGATTGCGTTGTGGCTTTAAAATTATTTTCTTGCTGGGAATAAGAGTAATTAAGCGTTAACACACCTTTATCTTTCAATTGTGTTGGTGCATGATTAAGCGTTAAGCTACATGAATTAGTTGGGTTAAGTTGGACACACTTGAATTCACCGACAAGTTGCCAATCTGGATTAGCGGCAGCTAGCTCGTCTAAATTATCAAAATGAAAATTGCTTAAATTTTGCTTGGAGCTAATTGCTAGCGTTACTTCGCGACTTCCACCAACACTGGTATTTATTTCTTGCGTACCTAGCACTTGAAACTGTACAGTTGATGTAGCCGTATTAGCTGGTGGTGTTGAGTTTCCAGAGTTGCATCCATTTAAGCTAATTAATACACCGACTATCAGCACAATATAACTTAACCGTTTAAACATTTTGTTCCTTTAAATATTAAATATATGTAATTTAAGCTTAAACCCAACTCAAATAGATTAAATCCAACGCTTTATCTTAAATTAATCTTAAATAAAGTCATGATTTTAGCACACTACATTCAACTCTAACTACACTTGCCACTAAATTTACAACAAATTAACTAGGCAACTTATTTAATTCATTGCAGCGTAGTTGTAGCATATCAAATCGGTTTAGGTTATAATAGCGGAAGAATACAATCTAGATTCAACAAGCTTAATCTTAATGAAAATTACACATGACTTCATTTTAATTAACGCTCGACACGAAAAGATTAATTGCGTAAAATTCAGCGATTGATGAACTAACACGCTAACACAGATAAAAAATAATATAGACAAACTAGTAATTAAACTTAGTTTTAGATAAGGGGAATAAAATGGGTAGCTTAAGTATTTGGCATTGGCTAATCGTATTGCTAATCATTGTAATGATTTTTGGCACCAGTAAATTAAAAAATATGGGCAAAGATGTTGGCGAAGCGGTAAAAAACTTCAAGGATGCCGTTAATACAGACGAACAACAACCCAAGAAACCAGAATAAAACGTGTTTGGCATTAATTTAAGCGAGATATTATTAATTGTAGTAATCGCACTCTTGTTATTTGGACCCGAGCAGTTACCCAGCATTGCTCGTAAAGCAGGTAAAATTTTTGCTACTTTACGCAATTTACGGACTAATCTTAGTTCACAGTTCTATGAACAAATTGGCATCCAACAAATTAATCAAATTAAAGATGATTTGCAGCAGACGATGGCTCAATTAAAACAAAGCATCAGTGCAACAAGCTCAAATCAACAGCGCTTAACTAACTTTACTGAAGCAGAATTTAGTGCGCAAGAATTTCAATTTCTCTACCAACCAGAATTAGATTTTGATTCTCAACCTGAATTATTTAATGAAATTGAGCATCTAAAATGAACCCGCAGACTATTCAACAATTAATTGAATTACGTAAGCGACTAATTCTGTGTGCTGCTGGGTTTTTGATTATTTTCGTGGCACTATTTCCTTTTTCCAATCAAATTTACCAATTATTAGCCATTCCTGCTAGTAAATATCTACCCAGCACAACGCATTTAGTAGCTCTTGAAGTTACGGCACCGTTTTTTGTACCACTAAAATTAACTGCACTAGTTGCGTTTGTTTTAAACTTACCCAATCTGGTCTATCAAATCTGGCAATTTATTGCGCCAGGACTCTATAAACCTGAACGCAAGTTACTAATTAGCGTAATCATTAGCAGCTTTACCCTGTTTATCCTCGGGGTTACATTCTGCTATTTTGTCGTTTTACCTGCGCTATTTCATTTTATCAGCAATTTTATCGCACCGCAAATTACCCTCTTAACCGATATTGATAAGTATCTTAGCTTGGTCTTATCACTTTTTATGATTTTTGGCATCGCCTTCGAAACGCCTGTTTTAGTTTTTCTGTTAATTAGATTTGGTATTCTTAGTCTAGAAAAAGCCGCCAAAATTCGTAAGTATATTTTTGTCGGTTGTTTTATTGTTGCCGCAATCGTTACTCCACCAGACGTATTATCGCAAACTATGCTCGCCATTCCCTTGTATTTACTCTATGAACTTGGTTTACTTGCTGCCAAAATTTTGCAACGACCAGCAAAGCAGAATGTTTGATTGACGATACTTTGGCAGTAATTCATGTTAAAATTCAACCTCATTATATTTATCCTAAAATTGACTAATTAACTCAGAAATAAAATATGCGTAAAATAACCTCAATAGCCTTAAGTCTCTTATCAATTCAAATCTGTAACGCCCAATCCGCGCTGTTTGCCATCTTCGAATCTAGTAACGCAAATACAAAGCCAGCAGAATCGCAAATTACATCTAATCCAACCGAGGATTTAACCGATCAAATAGTTGATAACTATACCTTACAAAATTCAACTAAGAGTTATAAATCAACTATCCCTAATTCAAAGCCACAATCCCTTGAGCAAATGCTAAAAATACAGCAGCAACAAACAACTGATTTAATCAGCGCAGCACAAGCTGCAACTAAAGCCGCCAGCCAGGCTTCAATTGCTGCAAATAATTTAGCTTTAAAAATCCAATTATTAATTCGCACCCAAGAATCAACTCAACAAATCCTTCAAAAAAAACTCAATTCAATACCACAATAAACACTATTTGAGAATAACCACAAATTAATCATCCTCTATTAAAGAAACATTTCAACTCGGCACAGATGGTTCAGCTTAAAGCTAGTCTCAACAAAACATAATCAGATTAAAGATTCTTATTAGATCACTCAATATTACTGCTATAATCTAGTTCAGTTATTTAAATCTAACTTTGGAGAAGGTTAAAGCATATGAGCGTCTTAATTGTAATTTTAGCATTAGTATTTTTAATGTTTGTGGCTTACCGTGGTTATAGTGTAATTTTATTTTCACCAATTGCGGCCTTACTTGCCGTATTTCTGACTGACCCACATCTAGTCGCACCAATGTTTTCGAATGTTTTCATGGTCAAAATGGTCGATTTTATCAAACTCTATTTCCCAGTTTTTATGTTGGGCGCTCTGTTTGGTAAAGTTATTGAGCTATCAGGTTTTTCCAAATCAATCGTTGCCGCAGTAATTAAACTAATTGGCAAAGAACGCGCAATTTTAGCGATTGTCTTAGTTTGTGCGGTCTTAACGTATGGTGGAGTTTCACTATTCGTAGTGGTATTTGCGGTCTATCCATTTGCCGCGGAATTATTTCGGGCTGGTGACATTCCCAAACGTTTAATTCCTGGCACTATAGCGCTAGGAGCATTTACCTTTACTATGGATGCACTACCTGGTACACCTCAAATTCAAAATATTATTCCAAGCACTTTTTTTCAAACTAATACATGGTCTGCGCCTATTTTAGGGATTATCGGAAGTATCTTTATTTTAATTCTTGGCATGCTCTATCTAGAACGTTGTCGTAAAAAAGCCCAAGGCAATGGCGAGGGTTATGGTAAAAATTTAATCAATGAACCCGCCAATATTATTCATGATAAATTAGCTAATCCGCTAATTGCAATCTTGCCGTTATTTGTAGTTGGTGTGGCAAACTTTATTTTTACTCGTCTAATCCCGCTTAGTTATGGTAAAGAATTTACGTTCATGCTCTCAGGTAAACCTGTAGTAATTGAAATTGGTAAATTAACCGCAATTTGGGCGGTTGAAGCTGCACTAATTTTAGGAATATTATGTGTAATTCTGTTTGCCTTTAAACCTGTGATAAAGAACTTTGCCGAAGGCAGTAAAGCCGCAATTAGTGGCGCGCTCTTAGCCTCATTAAATACCGCATCCGAGTATGGTTTTGGGGGTGTAATTGCCGCTATGCCAGGATTTTTAGTAGTCGCCGCTGGTTTAGAGCACATTCCCAATCCTTTAGTTAATGAAGCCGTTTCAATTACGACCCTTGCAGGAATTACTGGTTCGGCATCAGGTGGTTTAAGCATTGCACTCGCTGCCATGTCTAGTCATTTTATTGAAGTAGCCACGGCCATGAATATTCCGTTAGATGTCTTTCATCGGATTGCCGCCATGGCATCAGGTGGAATGGATACACTACCTCATAATGGTGCTGTAATTACAGTCTTAGCCGTAACCGGTCTTAGCCACAAACAATCCTACAAAGACATCTTTGCCATTACCTGTATCAAAACTTTAGCTGTATTTTTTGTAATTATTTTCTATTATACAACGGGTTTATATTAAAATTTGCGAGATTTAAATTAGCCTACGGATTAACTAATTTGTGGAGTGATCTAATTATTTTAATCACTTCACAGCAATATTAAATGAGACCTCACAATCTCCACTCACCCAATCTTATATGGATTAAATATGAATAACTTAGCACTTTTAATGCCCATCGCCATAGTTGGCGGATTAATTATCATCTGTTTATTAGTTGTCTATGCTAAATTGCGCAGTCTAAATCAGACTAATTTGCAAAATACACAACTCCAAAATGAGTATAACGAATTAAATGCGCAGCATGCAAAATTAGACTCTGATCAGACGCATACCAAACAAGAGCTAGCTAGAATTAATCAAGCACTCCTTGAGCAATACACGATGACTAAAGAATTTGAGCTGGAAAACAAACAACTGCAACGTAATAACTTGGAATTAAGTTCAGCGAAAAGTCGTCTAGAAGTTGAGAATGAACACCTCAAATTAGCCTATCAACAACTAGAAAAGCTGTTAGTTGAGTTAAAAATTCAAATGAATAGCGAATTTAGCAACCTAAAAAATCTCGCCATTAATGAACTGAAAGAACGAGCAGATAACTCACTCCGTGATATAAGCAAAGAAAACGTAGTTTTACCATTGCAAGAATATCTTAAAGATTTACAACTTAAAATCAATGAATTAACCTTAGAAACTAAAGTTATTAATCGCAATTCAGCTGATTTAAATTTACAAGCCCAAAATTTAGCCCTAGCCTTAACTAAAGATAGCAAGAAAAAAGGCGAATTTGGCGAAATGATTTTAGCCAATATTTTAGAAAGCGTGGGATTGCAACAACATGTAAGTTATACCGAGCAAGCCCAAATCACGCTAAATGATAAACGACTTATTCCTGATGTAATTATTAATCTACCCCATAATCGTGCGGTAGTGGTTGATAGCAAGAACATTATTCAACGCTATTATGAAAGCATCGTTAATCAGGAAGATAAAAGCAAGGCAATTCTGGATGCAATTAAATTAACCATTAAAAGCCTCAGCAATAAAGATTACCTGCAAGCCGTAGAACAAGCGATAGGCAAAGCGGTTTTTGATTATGCAATTATGTTTATTCCCAATGAAGGCTTATTTAGTTTAATAATTGAAGAAGATCAAAAATTGAGCGGTGCGCTACTTCGTGATGCCTACAAACAACGAATTTTTATAGCTGGTCCATCAACGTTATTAGTGTTGTTAGGTATGATTGAGCGCGCTTGGGAAACCTACCAAGTTGAAGAGCGTGCCGAAGAAATTATTCGTTTAGCCGTAGAGTTAACCGATAAATTTAAAATTAGTTTACAAAAAATCGCCGATTTAGGCAATACGATTCGTCAAACGGGCACTAAATATGATGAAGTAATTAAATCATTAGATAATGGCACAGCGGGTAGCGCAATTTCCAAATTAGATAAATTAGCCCTACTTTCAGGTGAAAAACGCCAGCTCGCTCGAATTGTAGAAGTTGGTCAAATTACAACTCGACTACCGAGTAGCGCTCGTGATGAAGAATGTAATGGTGTAAGCAGAAGTTCTCGTTCAACCAATCACAGCCACGAAGATTAAATGAAGAGTTCAGCATTGATCAGATTTGTTACCCAGATTATCAATAAATAAAGCCAGTCTTTTATGGCTTATTAATGTATAATTTTAACTAAATCCGAAATACTTAAAAATAGGCTTGACTTGTGATAATATCTAATTGTTATTTTAAATTTAAGTAGATTTAATCCATTTTAGGAGCAATATAATGTTTGATGATCTAACCGAAATTGAACTAGCCAAACTCAAATCAGTACTTGAAAAAAGCTATGATATCCAAAGTGATTTTCTCTCAAAAAACTTTGAGGAAAGTCGCTTACATGCATTAGCCAAATTAAATCATTTGGATTATCATCAAGATACTCGAGAAATCCACGAAAAAGTTGGCGAACAAAACCCGCGTAAACAATTTCGCCTACACGACAACTTCATTCGCGGCAGTAAACGCTAATTAATTTAGTATTGTAAAGCGCTAAGAAGCCTAATAAACTACAAGCCGCCAGATGGAGATTACCCACTAGCGGCTTTTAACTTTAGTTAATAAATTCAAACCTTGCTTAACTAACTGAATTGATGCTCAAATCTAACGATTTATTCAAGACATTTAGTTACGCAAGCGAAGTTAAACTAGAGCATAAATTATTTTAGATTATAAAAGGCTTTTAAACCTGGATAAATTGCGTTTTCACCTAAAATTTCTTCAATACGCAGTAATTGATTGTATTTAGCAATCCGATCAGAACGCGATAATGAACCAGTTTTAATCTGTCCACAATTTAAACCAACCGCCAAATCAGCAATCACAGCATCTTCAGTTTCACCCGAACGGTGCGACATAACCGTGGTATAATTAGCCGTTTTAGCCATTTCTACCGCTTCAATAGTCTCAGTTAACGTACCAATTTGATTAATTTTAACTAATAATGAATTAGCTAAACCTCTTTCAATACCATTGGCTAAAATTTTTGGATTAGTTACAAATAAATCATCGCCAACAATTTGAATACGTTTACCTAAGCGTTCAGTTAATAGCTTCCAACCTTCCCAATCTTGCTCGGCCATACCATCTTCAATTGAAATAATTGGATAAGTATTTACTAAATTTTCTAAGTAATCAACCATTTGTGCTGGAGTTAGATGTAAATCTTCAGCCGTTAAATGATATTGACCATCTTTAAAAAATTCTGAAGCCGCACAATCCATTGCAATCACAATGTCTTTACCAGCAACGTAACCAGCTGCAGCAATGGCTTCCAAGATAATTTTAATCGCTTCTTCATTAGTGTTTAAACTTGGTGCAAAACCACCCTCATCACCGACCGAAGTTGGATAGCCACGTGAATTACAGATTTTTTTCAGGGCTTGAAAAACTTCTGAACCATATCGTAATGCTTCTTTGAATGATGGTGCACCAACAGGCATAATCATAAACTCTTGAATATCAAGGTTATTATTCGCATGTTCACCACCGTTAACTACATTCATCATTGGTACTGGCAATATCTTCTTACCCACGCCACCAACATATTTAAATAACGGCACACCTAGTTCATCGGCAGCAGCACGTGCAACTGCGATAGATACCGCTAAAGTTGCGTTGGCACCTAAATTAGATTTATATTCAGTACCATCCAAAGCAACTAATAAATTATCAATTGCAGTTTGATCTAATGCGTCCAAACCTAGTACAGCTTCCGTAATTGGACCATTAATGTTTTCAAGCGCTTTTAAAACACCTTTACCATTGTAACGTGCTTTATCACCATCACGCAATTCAAGTGCTTCACGTGAACCTGTTGAGGCACCACTTGGCACCGCCGCACGCCCAAAAGCTCCCGAATCTAAGACAACATCAACTTCAACAGTCGGAAAACCACGTGAATCTAAAATTTCACGAGCAATAATATCAACAATAGCAGACATAGAATTTCCTTTAAAAATTAAAATTGGAATAATCAGGGTAAATTATACCCTACTAATTAGGTAGGATTAATATTTTTTAACTAATTTATCAATTGCCATAATTTCACTCAAGAAATCTTCAATTTGATACATTGGAAATGAGTTTGGACCATCGGATTTGGCTTCATCTGGGCGTGGATGAGTTTCCATGAACATACCGCTAATTCCAACTGCTACCGCAGCACGCGCTAAAACAGGGACAAATTCACGCCGCCCACCAGAACTCTGACCTTGACCACCTGGTAATTGTACCGAATGCGTTGCATCAAAAACCACAGGACAGTTTGTTTCGCGCATAATTACCAGTGAAGTCATATCCGAAATTAAATTATTATAACCAAAGCTAACTCCACGCTCACAGGCCATAATCAGACCATGCCCTTCCACATTTTTAGCTTTTTCAGTAACATTTTTCATATCCCACGGCGCTAAGAACTGTCCCTTTTTAATATTTATCGGTTTACCAGTTTTGGCAACGGCCTTAATAAAATCAGTTTGGCGACATAGAAAAGCTGGAGTTTGCAAAATATCAACCACCGAGGCAACTTGATCAATTTGTTCAACATCATGAATATCAGTAACCAATGGTAAACCCAGCTGGCGCTTAACTTCTGACATAATTCTTAGACCTTCATCAATTCCAGGACCACGGAAAGTAGTCCCTGAACTACGATTGGCTTTATCAAAACTTGATTTATAGATGAAATTAATTCCAAGTTTGCTTGTAACCTCTTTTAAATAGCCAGCGGTATCTATTGCCAACTGTTCCGATTCAATCACACAGGGACCCGCCATTAAAAACAATGGTTGATCAAGTCCTACTGCAAAATCTAATAATTTCCATGATGGATTACTCATGAGGTTCTCTTTCTATGTTAAATATTGCTAAATTCTAACTTAAACTGATTAATTAACTTCGGCAAATTTTTTGCGTTGAATTAATGCCGCTTTAACAAACGCGCTAAATAATGGATGACCATGACGTGGATTAGAAGTAAATTCTGGATGGAATTGACAACCAAAGAACCATGGATGATTTGGCAATTCAATCGTTTCAACTAATTTTTCACGCCCAACTGACGTTCCGCTAATATTTAGTCCAGCATTAATTAAGTCGCCAATTAAACTATTATTAACTTCATAGCGATGACGATGGCGCTCGTGAATTGCTGGAGATCCATAAATTTGGTGCGCTAAAGTATTTTCTACTAATTCGCAATCTTGTGCGCCTAAGCGCATAGTGCCACCCATATCGGTATTTTCATCGCGTGTTTCAAGACTACCGCTTTTATCGTCCCATTCTTCAATCATGCCAATAACTGGATAACTTGAATTTGAATTAAACTCAGTAGAATTTGCATCGGTATGACCGCAGACGTTGCGTGCATATTCAACAACTGCTAATTGCATGCCCAAACAAATTCCTAAAAATGGAATATTATTCTTGCGCGCAAATTCAATCGCCTTGATTTTACCCTCAACACCACGATTACCAAAACCACCTGGTACCAAAATCGCATCCACATTGTGAATGGCACTAAGATTTCCCGCGGTTAAGGTTTCGGCATCAACATAAACAATATTAACTTTAGTTTTGGTATGAATGCCAGCATGAATTAGCGCTTCATTTAGTGATTTATATGATTCAGTTAAATCAACATATTTACCGACCATCGCAATATCAACAATTTGTAATGGATGATCTAAATTATTCACAATTTTATCCCACAAGCTAAAATCAGCGGGTGGTACAGCTAGTTGTAGTTTCTCGCACACAATATCATCAATCTCTTGATTGTGTAACATGCGTGGCACTTTATAGATGCTGCTTGAGTCATAGCAACCAATTACGGCGCGCTCGTCAACATTGCAAAATAGCGCAATTTTTTTCTTTTCTTCAAGTGGTAATTCACGATCCATGCGACAAATCAGAATATCGGGTTGAATTCCCATTTGTAACATATCTTTTACCGAATGTTGCGTTGGTTTAGTTTTCAATTCACCAGCACTAGCAATATAAGGAACTAAAGTTAAATGCATAAATAAGGTATTCGCCCGCCCAAATTCTTGACGCATTTGACGAATTGCTTCCAAAAAGGGCTGTGACTCAATATCACCAACCGTACCGCCAATTTCAACCATAGCGACGTCAAAACCAGCCGCTCCCTCAATAATACGTTCTTTAATTTCATTGGTGATATGTGGAATAACCTGTACCGTTTTACCTAAATATTCACCACGGCGTTCTTTGCGAATTACTGCTTCATAAACTTGACCCGAAGTAAAATTATTTTTTTGTTTCATTTTTGCCGAAATAAAGCGTTCGTAATGCCCCAAATCTAGATCTGTCTCAGCGCCATCTTCGGTTACAAAAACTTCACCATGTTGCATTGGACTCATTGTCCCTGGATCAACATTTAAATATGGATCCAATTTAATCATGGTTACCGATAAACCACGCGATTCTAAAATTGACGCTGTCGAGGCAGCCGCAATTCCTTTGCCTAATGATGAAACGACTCCACCAGTAATAAATATATATTTAGTCACTCTATAACCTCTATCTATAACAAAATAATTAATTAACTAAGTTATCTAAATTTCAAATTATAATCTATTGCAATGAGTTTTGTATTAACTATGCATTTAAAATTCAATAATTTGACTTAACTAAAAAAAATGAGGGGTGTTTAGACCCCCCGAGCCATATTTAGGCACGTTCCATGTATTCACCTGTGTCGGTGTTTACTTTAATCTTCTCACCCTTTTCAACAAATGGTGGCACTAACACGCTAATTCCAGTTTCTAAAGTAGCTGGTTTAAAGGAGGTAGTTACCGTTGAACCTTTAATTGAAGGATCACACTCAGTTACTTCAAGGATTACGGTTTGCGGTAATTCAAGACCAATTGGACGATCATTGTGAAAGTAAATTTGCACTTCACTATTTGGCAAAATATAACCCGATTGCCCTTCCAGAAAATCAGCAGAAATATTCATTTGCTCAAAATTTGCCGTATCCATAAAGACATATGATTCACCATCGTTATAGAGATAATCCATATTCCGTGATTCAACGTTAGCACGTTCGACTTTTTCATCACTAACGAAGCGTTGGTTAACTTTAGTTCCACGTTCAACATCTTTCATTTCCACTTGCATATATGCGCCACCACGCCCACCTACGTGTACATGATAACATTTGTGCACTTTCCACAAGTGTTTGTCCCATTCCAATAAATATCCAACTCGAATTTCCGTCGCTAATATTTTTGACATCATGGTCCTTAAAATAATGTTTTAACCCCAATATTGTAGCATAATTGAGAATTACATTTATGCCAAGAAGCAACTAATAAAAACAAATCACATCGAACCAGCTATCTAGGACTCAATTGGAAATTCAATCCCTTGTATCAAATACCTACTCCAAGCAGACTAAACGCATATACAACTCAAAATTAAAAACTTCATGTTGATAGACTCTCAATTTGCTGTTATAATTCCGTTGAATCACAGTTGTTAATTTTAATAAAAAACCGCATCAAAACAGTGTATTACTGCAAACCAGACACACATTAGAAATTACAAACTGTTTTAATTACGAATTTTAAATTAAATTTACGCTTAAAATCAAATTTAGAAAATGTATTTTTCTCAACTGAGAGCGGCTAAATCTACATTTTTGCAATTCAACCAGTTAAATTAGATTTTACGGAACGCCAAAATAGTCATTTAGCTGGAATACAATAACTTTTTTATTCTACGGGGCTTTTATAATATGAAACATAGGAATCTACTACTAGCTTTAAGTTTGACGTTTGGTGTACACACTGCAACTTTTGCTGCCCAAACGGCACCAGTTACACCATCGTTATCCCAATCACAATATATCTCAAATCCAATTAATTATGTGGAAATAGATCCTCAGGCATATGCCAGTAATTTAGCGCAAATTCACAAAATGATCGGACCTAAAGTAAAATTATGTGTGGTGATGAAGTCCAATGCCTATGGTCATGGAATTAATAACTTAATCGATGAAGCAATTAAAGCCAATGTGGATTACATTGCTGCGGTTGACAATGATGAATTTGCTTATATGGCTGGTAAAATTAAAGCCAGTGGCAAAAATATTCGCTTACTGCGCATCGCTCCAGTTACTAAATCAGAATTAATCGAAGCCGTTGAACAGAGATGGAATGTAGAAGAAATTGCAGGCTCATTGGAAGAGGCACAAATGCTCTCTACAACCGCAGCAGAACTAAGCAAACAATTAAAGCGTAACGTGGTAATCAATATTCATATGTATATTGAAACAGGAATGGGACGGATGGGCGTTAGAAGCATTGCTGATATGAAAAAAATTATGGCCTTACCGCACTTGAAATTAGTTGGTGTAATGAGCCATCTTGCTAATGATTATCAAGAACCACCAGTGGATATTGACTCAACTCGTTATCAACTAGCAATTTTTGAATCAGTAGTAAATCAGTTACAATTGCCGCCAAATGTTATTCGGCATATCGCCAATTCTGGTGCAACCTCTAAATTCCCATGGGCTCGCTTAGATATGGTTCGTGTTGGATCTTTGACCTATGGCGAAGATTTAGATGACCGTCAAGATCCTAATCATGTACTAAAACCTGTTATGCCCGCCTTTAAATCAACCGTTTCAATTATTGAACGTAATGTTCCGCCACACTCGCCAGTTAATTATGACAGTATGCAGTTTACACGCTCCGACAGAGTATCAACCACTGCAACAATTCGTGCTGGTTACGACACAGGTTTCTCACAATATGCATTTAAAGAAAGCTCTGATGTTTTAATCCGTGGACAGCGCTTCCCTGTCTTAGGTAAAACTTCAATGAATATGGTAGTAATTGATATCACCGATGAAGATCCACATAATAAAATTCAGTTAGGTGATGATGTGGTATTGGTTGGTAAACAAGGTAAAGAACAAATTACGTGGGACGAATTTGCAAAGCGTAATCATATGGGTATTACCGAACAAGTCCTTCTCATTGGCAATCAAAATCACCGCGTAATTATAAATAGCTCTAAAAATGGACAAAAAATAGAATAGAAATATAAGAATGAAATTGATATAAAGGGCTAATTTATGATAGATGTTTATTGCGTATCTATTAAATGGGGGATGAAATTATAAATTATAATAATATCAAACTTAGTGTGGTAATGCCAATTTATCAAACTGATGAAATTTATTTACGCGAGGCTATTGAGAGTGTTCTGCAACAAACTTATTCAGATTTTGAATTTTTAATTGTCAATGATAGCCCACATGATGCCTCAAGATTACAGCAAATTGCTGCCAGTTATAATGATGAGCGGATTATTTGGATAGCGTGCCAAATAAATAATGGTATCGCTATCGCGTCAAACATTGGAATCGACCATGCACAAGGCTCATTTATCGCCATGATGGATCATGATGATATTTGTATGCCAACACGATTTGAACAGCAAGTTAAATTTTTAAAGGCTAACCCAGAAATTGGTTTTGTTGGCGGACAAGCTGAGGCATTTTATCCAGACCAAAGTAGCGTGAGATTAAATTATGCCATTTCATTGTCAAATGATGAATTACAGCAAAGCTTTTTTAACGGAGTGCCATTTCTCAATCCGAGTGTAATGTTTCGTAGGTCAGCATTGAAGAGCCTAAGGTATAACTCATACTATAAAATATGCACTGATTATGATCTCTTTGCTCGACTTGTTTTTGTGCAAAACATCAGGGCGACTAATTTACCAGAAGTTCTTCTACGTTATCGATTTCATGATGCCAATACATCATTAAAGCAATGCTTACTCGCAGAGCAAGAAACCAATGAAATTCAAGACTGGATTTTACAAAATGATAGCTCACTGAATAAGTATCTTTTATAATCCATGCAAAATGGTGTAAAATTACTACCTTTAATAAAGCCAAAGTAACCTAGGCAATCAAAGTACATCATGTGTGTGTTAAATTTTTGTAGCTTCGTTGAAATAAAATTTCATGATATATCGAATAAGAACGTGTGTTGCATTTAAAAGAATGTGCGTTTAGATGTATCATACCTTGATGCTATAGTATAAAATTAATTGGATACAATCAAATAAAATATTCTTAATGATAAAAAGGAAACCAATATGAAAGAAAAAGCAGTAGATCTTCGTCAAGGTTGGATTATTCAGCATGACGGTCGTCAATTTGTGGTATTAAGTACACGTACAGTTAAATCAGGAACTGGTGGCGGTGCATTTATACAAACTGAAATGAGAAATATTCAAACTGGTTCAAAAGCTCAAACTGCATTTAGATCAACAGATACAATCGAGCGTTTATCAACAGAAGAGTTGGAATGCACTTTCTTGTATAAAGAAGGTGAAGACTATGTGTTTATGAATATGGAAGATTACAGCCAAATTACAGTTAGTCCAGATACAATTGGCGATGATGTTGTCTTTTTATCTGATGGTATCAATGTAAGACTTAAATTAGTTGATGGAAATGTTATGGCCGTTGACTTCCCTACCACAATTGTGTGTACTATTGTAGAAACTGACCCTCAAATCAAAGGGGCTACAGCTACAGCAATGGATAAGCCAGCCATACTAGATATTGGTATTCGTGTGATTGTACCTTCTTTTGTGAATCTTGGCGAAAAAATTGTTCTGAAAACTGCAACTAGAGAATACTCAGAGCGTTATAAAGAAGGAAAATAATTAACTCTATATACAAGTTAATCTTTAACCTGACCTAGTAGATGGCAGCTTTGATTGGATATATAATCTTCTCGAAGCTGCCAAATTTATTTGTACTGAATAAATCTCACCACCACATTTACTCACCAAATAGTGCATCTTAATTGCTTAATTGATTTGCTCAGAGATTGCAGGCAACTCATCCAGCGACAATTGCAAAACAAACAACTCTAATTCCTTGGCACTAAATTTATATTCCGCATTGCAGTAATCACAATCAACGCTAATATTGCCCTGTTCCAAAATCATGGCTTTTAATTCATCACTACCTAGGCTACGTAAAACTTCAGCAACCCGTTGATGGCTACAACTACACGCAAACTCAACTGGGTGCGCTGGTAACAGCACCACATTATCCTCATTAAATAATTTAACTAACAACTGCTCTAATTTATCATGGGCTAATTCAGCATGTGTCAACGTGTTTGCTAACATAAACACGCGTTCAATTTCATCATTAAAATGATTATGGGTATCGGGTAATTGTTGCAACATAAAACCGACCACTCGCTCAGGAGTATAGCTAATTAAGAACCAACTTTTTAGCTGCTCGGATTGAAGCATATAATTATTTAAAATATCACCAATATTATTGCCGTTAAATGCGATGATGCTTTGATATAATTGTCCATCGGCTTTCGAGTCAATGCTAACGACTAAATGCCCATCTTTAAGATAATCTGCATACTCAATTAAAGTTTCGCTCTGTGCTACAAATTTGGCTGTTGCGCGCACTAAGCCATCATGACTACATTCGCTAACCACCAATTTAAAGGCAGGATTATCTTGAATTTGACAAATTACCTTGCCGTTGAGTTTCAGATTATTGGTCAATAAAACATTTGCCGCCAGTAACTCACCTAACAGTTGTTGTAAACCTTCAGGATATTGGCGTTGCGCAGCAATAACTTGCCAACAGTCATCTAATACCACCAAAGAACCTTTAATTGGTAATTCATCAAAAATAAACTTTTGAATATAACTCGTTTTCATTAAATCTAAATATTCCTAAAAATAAAACCCACCAAAAAGTGGGTTAAAATACATTACTCAGCTAAGATGGCATTAGTATAAACATCTTGGACATCATCCAGCGACTCCAAGGCATCTAATAAGCGCTGCATTTTTTCACTGTCTTCACTATTTAACTCAGTTTCAATATTTGGCTTCATAATAACTTCGGCAAATTCAGCGCTAAAGCCCTTTGCATCCAAACCAGATTTAACGGCAATAAATTCACCAGGCGAGGTTATCACTTCAAAACTACCATCTTCATGGGTAATTACATCTTCAGCACCAGCTTCAAGCGCGGCTTCAATTAAAGCATCTTCGTTGATCTCAGGTCCAAATAACATTTGACCACAGTGTTGAAATTGAAATGAAACACAGCCATCGGTACCCATTTGACCATTATATTTACTAAAAGCATGACGAACTTCGGCCACCGTACGTGTATTATTATCGGTTAAACAATCCACAATAATCCCCGCACCAGCCGTCCCATAACCCTCAAAGCGTAGTTCAACATAATCTACCCCCTCAAGCTCACCAGTACCACGTTTAATGGCACGTTCAACGTTATCTTTAGGGATGTTATTATCACGGGCTTTTTCAACTGCTAAGCGCAAACGAGGATTTGACTCTAAGTCTCCACCACCCATTTTTGCCGCAATGGCGATTTCTTTTACCAAACGTGTTGTAATTTTACTTTTTTTTGCATCTGCCGCACCTTTACGATGTTTAATGTTTGCCCACTTACTATGTCCAGCCATGATATACCTCTATAAAAAATATTTTGCCATTATTTTAGCATAAATACACAATATTATTAACCAGATAATTTATTTATCGGTATAATCATCGCTGAATGACAATCGACCATTTTGGCGATAAGTCAAAAACAGTGACTTTCTTATTCTTTTAACTTTGCACATAAGGACTTGATTAATGCTACAAGTACCCACTACTCATCAGATGATTAAATCAATTAATGGTGATTCGCTATGACGGCGCGTAATACCAAATTATTTACCCTAACCCTACTTTGCCTAGGCTACTTCATTGATTTCTATGACTTAACTATCATGGGGGTTAGTTACAGTGAATTAATTCAACAACAATTTCAAATCCACTCAACCACTCAAATCCAGCAAACCTATCTCATGATTAGCAATTTTCAAACTGCAGGAATCTTTATTGGTGCGATATTATTTGGTATCCTTGGCGATAAAATTGGGCGCGCTTCCGCAATTAAATATAGCATCCTACTCTACTCCGTTGCAACGATTAGCGCCGTATTCACACACTCGCTGCCTGTATTTATTACGCTACGCATGCTGGCATACATTGGTCTAGCCACAGAATTTGCGACCTCAACGGTTTTAATAATTGAGTTATTTCCAGTAAAATCGGCGGCATGGGGCACGGCATTCTTATATTGCTTCGGTGTCTTAGGTGGTATCTGTGCAACCTTAATTGGCTTTATTTCATGGCAAGTAATGTTCTTAGCGGGCGGTGTGGCCGGATTTATTTTATTTTTAGCGCGCAGTAAAATCAGCGAGTCCACAGAATTTTTAGATGCCCAATTGGAACATCAACATCAGTTAGGTAGCCTACGCCTACTTTTAAGTAGTCCCAAGTATTTAGCGGTTCTATTACGTTATTTCCTCATGAATAGCCCGTATTACATAATGATTACCATGATGTTCATTTTCCCAAATTATATTATTCAACACTATAGTTTAGCCCATGCAACCAAATTATTATTATTGGGCTTTTTTAGCGGCAATATCATTAGCAGTCTATTAAGCGCCGTATATAAACAATATTTTAACAATGACAAACCGTTCATGATTGCAACTTTATTGCTCTTTATCGGCTTAATGTTAAGCTATAGTCTAATTTCAGAATCTTCACTGTTCATTTTTAGCATTGGTCTTGGCATCATAGGCGGTGGTTACCCCATTTTATTATCCCAACAAGCCGCACGTGAGTTTCCAACCTATATTCGGAGCATTGCGAGTAACACACTTTTTGGCTTAGGGCGCGCATCCAGCATCATGTTTAATTTATTAATTATCCGCTGGTTAGTTACACCTACAACGTTTGTTAATAAAAGCCATATCATTGCTACGATAATCTTTAGTGTGGCGCTATTGAGTATCCTCACGCATAAAGTAAAGATTAAAAATAATTAATTACAATAGCGTACAATATTGGGAGCGATGGGGCTATTTATTTTACTTAACTTCAGAAAAGGATACTACTATGAAAAATGTGTTACTTCCAGCGCTAATGTGTGTTAGTTCACTAGTGTTTGCTGAAACGGCAACCTTTGCAGGTCAAGCAATTAGCGCGGCTGGAGCTAACTGGTACTATGAAGGTTATAAAGTTAATGCGGCTGGTAAATCTGATTGTAGTAGCAAAGGAAATTTTTCCAACACACTACAAGATGGCTATAAAGAGCTCAAAGTATCCAAGCTAACCCAAGAAAACGCCACCAAAATTGAAAAAGCCTGTACTTTCTCCAATGGTGACGAGACAGGTAAAATTTGTTTGATTAAAGCCGAATATAGGCCTAGTCAAGAAGCAAAAGGTGAATTTGATCTAATTAAAGTTATTACGGTACAGGAAAAAGCTGGTAAGGCTCCCTGCCAAAACTAATTATTCACTTCAACCCACGCCGTTACCGTTTTGCAGGCTTTATCTTTATCGCGCAATAAAGTTGTGGTGTTAGTATAATTCACCGTTGCCAAACGAGTTGCATTCGGAAGACTGTTAATTTTCTTCTGAAGCTTTTTATTCAGCTCATTTTGAGTATCAGCACTATCGGTGTTGGTAAAAAGTATAGACGGACAAACGGTTTCGGTAATTGGTACGACATTTAGCGCATAGCCAGAATTAATTACCACCGCAAATAATAAGATTTTTTTCATAAAATAACCTCTTTAATTTAAATAATTACAGTTTCAGCAGCTTGTGCCAGAATTGTTTTATCGCTTTCATTTGACATATAACGCACTGCCTTAGACCAGTCACCCCTGGATTGTAGCTTATTATTGCACCACATTCACTACAATTAGCTTGTATTGATTTTAAACTCATTTTGTACTTAATCCATAAGATTCAAAACTTCAAGGTTAGAGAACAAAAAACACTCTTTGAAACTATAATCAACAATTTACAATTAGCAAGTCACAAATTACTGAATAAAATTTTTACGAAAAACCAAATTTTAGAGAGTAATTACAATCAACAATAAACAAGATGCGAAATTAGCAGCAAGAACGCTAAAGCAAATGCACTGTTCGTAAACAATCGGGTTATATATTTTTTATTATAGTCATTGAAATGTTTTTTGTCACTCCTTGAATTGCCATAAATCTGGCAATTAGTTACAGATACCAGCTTGAACTAATATCTGATATTGGGCTAGATCAAGAGTAAACTTGGTTTGTATATTACGTTCTAGCAATAAGTCACTAAGATCACGAATTCGCTGTTTTAAAATTGTTACCTGCTGTTCTGCGGCGTTAATATCGGCTATGGTTACGCAGTTGCTATCAACGGTCTTTTCATAATAAAAATCATTTTTCTCAGCATTACGAATTTTATCTAAGCGTCGATTAATTTCTTCCAGCTCCATGGCTGGAGATAATGATTTTAAGCGCAGCTCTATATCCAAGATCTTTTTGGTTAACTCAATTTCATTGAGTAATTTATTAATTCCAATCTCCTGATTTAATTGCGCGGTGTTATCACGTAAAGTATAATAAACTCGATATAAATCAGCGATTAATTGCCGGTTAGCCAAAAACTCATTGCGACGGTTAGCAAATGATTCGCCAATATTTTGATCAAACTCATTATATTCAACCTCAGCTTTTAGTTCAACTAATGACTTGATGGTTTGCAAAATTTCCTGCTGAATGACTGCAGATTTTCTTAAATTGATATTCATAAATAATTCCCTAATTTTTTATAATAGCCAAGCCTAGTAGCCTAGCCCTTAATGCACAGTACTTGCTTTAAAGTCTGAACAACTTCAACTAAATCAGTTTGTGCAGTCATAACCTCATCAATGTCCTTATAGGCACTAGGTATTTCATCAACCACCTTGATATCTTTACGACATTCGACCCCAGTGGTTTGTAGTTGTAAATCAGCAACGCTAAATAATTCTTTTGCCCGATTACGGCTCATTTTGCGTCCAGCGCCATGTGAACATGAACAGTAAGAGTCATGATTGCCTTTACCTGTTACAATAAAGCTTTTAGCTCCCATTGAACCTGGGATTATGCCAAATTCACCAGCCTTAGCCGAGACTGCACCTTTACGGGTTATCCACATTTTTTCGCCAAAATGATCTTCAAGTGACGTAAAATTATGATGACAATTGACCGCTTCACCAAGAATAAGCAAATATGGTAGCTTACGTTTCACCGCTGAGATTACAAGGCTCATCATCGTATCACGATTAAAACGAGCGTAGTCTTGCGCCCATGTCATTGCACCAATATAGGCGTTAAATTCAGCTGAACCTTCATCCAGCCACGCTAAATTTTCATCGATAGGCAAACGATTATTCGTAATGGCTTGGGTTTTTGCCATTTCAATCGCTATTTCACCAATTTGACGACCAATCCCCCTTGAGCCTGAGTGTAACATTATCCAAACGCGGTCTTGTAAATCAAGGCAAATCTCGATAAAGTGATTACCGCCACCCAAGGTTCCAGCCTGACGAATTATTTTATTGGTTTTTGCATTCTCTAGTTTAGTACGTAATTCTAATGCTTCAAATTGATTAATCGTATGGTAGAGATTGTTTTTATACAGCTCTCCCGCCGCGCCGAGTAAATATACATCACGCTTGTGCTCATTAAAACCAACAGGTATATCGCGCTCAATCTGATTACGTAATGCAGCTAGATCATCAGGTAAGTCATTCGCGGTTAAATTAGTTAGCACGGCACACATCCCACAGCCAATATCAACACCAACGGCGGCAGGAATAATGGCATTACGGGTCGGAATCACCGAACCAACGGTTGCACCTTTACCCAAATGGACATCAGGCATAATGGCTAAATGACCATCTAAAATTGGTAAATCGGCAATTCGGAGAATTTGTTGATACGCATCTGGTTCAATTGCCAGATTACCTGTCCATAATTTGAATTTATTTTCCATTTTCACTTCCTGTGTGAGTAATTCCGTATTTTTACGGTTTGATAAAGCTAATTTCTATTTCAGGAAGTTATTATAACAATTTGGCTTGAAATATCGTTACACCAGCGAGGATTAGTATTAAGTTCTAAAACTAAACTGATTTATTTACATATTTTATGGGTTTGGTTTATTTGAAATTGTAGTTTTTATAATTCAAGAGATTATATTTTACACAGGAATTGATAAATTTTTCACCACCATGAGAAAATCAACACGATAATGTGGTGCATTCAATCCAAGCCGTTACAGTTTTGCATGCTTTGTCTTTATCGCGAAATAAATGCTGGTTGCTGGATTAAGCAACTCATGTAATAGTTGATGTTTATTGCAATATTCGCTGCCAGCTGGCTTCTACTTTACTGTATTTAGCTAATGCAAAATTAACATAAATCATCACTCCCATTAGTAGTTGGGAAAAATACCCGTAATTGTGGGTGATACATCTCGTGATAGTAAGTATATTTTTGGCTGGCTTGTGCCAGTGTTTGCACATGCTGAGGTTTTTCAGTTAATGCCGCAAAATATATTTGTACAGGAATAACGTCGTTGATATATTCATGTGCTGAGATAAATTGATTAATTTTACGCATTGCCTGAATTAAGATAATCCCATTATGAAATGAACTCTTATTATATGAATCTTTTAGCTCACTGTCCTCCAAATTGCTCAAGCGTTGAAGTTCCGCAATATTATCTTGAGTTAGACGCATTTTATTAAACCGCCCTTTGTAATTATTCCAAGATGAGTATCCTGTTACAAGTTCATATAAGTTAGCCAACTCAAGTAGTTGTGATAACGTTAACTTTAGAAAAATAGGATAATTATGTTGAAGCGTTAACCATTTAGCTTTGGCTTTACGATACTCGATTCTACTGCTTTGATAATCGTCTCTAGTATCCTCACTTTTACAGGATACGCAACGGCAAAAATCAAAATAACACTCTGCATACAAGTCATCGTCCCAATTCTGATGTTCTGCATCAGCCGCTCTGGCACGAATCATTTTTTCATTAACAAAACTAGCTATCCTTAATAATTGCGATAGTCTAATTTTATTTATCTCACTTGGTAAATCTGACATAATATGTTTCTACTTCTGAACTGGATAACTAACTGGCGACCAATATTCTTTCGGGCTGTCCATCATGATTTTAAGAATAATTGGCATCAACTCCATCAATAATTTATTCGCATCATTAATTTGACTACGGTTTAACGAGCTATTCCAACTAGCACCGCCATGAATAATTTGATTACGCAAAGTATATAACCGAGAAAACACGACACTTAACAACCCAGCTGAATCTTTACCCATTAACATTTTCTGCGCTGCAATTTTGGCTTTTTTAAATGAATCCTCCCAGTGCGCAAAATTTGCCTGTCCATTTTGCTGATTCCAAAACGGTTGATAAATATATTTATTATCCAGAATCAACCGAATTGAATTGGTAAATTGTTACTATATCAGCGTCTTTTATTTGCTCGACGAAGTTTTACCCGCTTAATGCTCGGTGCACCATTACCTTTAAACCTTCTGGTTATGAAACACGCTCTTTGCGTTGACATAATTTTAGAGTTTCGTAATTTAGCTTCATTTTGAATCTCAAAGTAAGCTCCAAAAATATTTGTCAGTGAAATTAATGCATCATTTACAGTCGAAGTAGCAGTTAATAATTCCTGAATTATATGCTCTAATAAACCAAGCCCAGTATAATGAATAAATGCATCTATAACGCTCTCATTAAAAGATAATTTATTTATTTTAAAGTTTTTCTGGGTGAACCTACTTTTAATTGTTTTAATCTGAGTTTTAGAATATTGACGAAGTATGCTTGGTAAAAATGCGAGATCAATAAATTTAAAAGGAGCTTCTTCAAAATGTTGTAGTTGATAAAATAATGAAATTTCTTCAATACGAGTTAATTTTTCATCATTCAGAATTTTTCTAGCTAACAAAGCATAGTATGCTGAAATTGGTAAAATAATTGGATTTTTAAACCCATTATTCTCCAAATATTTCTGAATGTTCTTCATTAATGACGTCGTACACTCTTTTTCATCATCGATTTCATCAATTTTATTGACTACAAACAACACATCTTTGTGCTCAGTTGAATGAGCAATCACAGATTTAATTTCAGCGAGTAACTGCTGGTCGTCATTTATACCAACTTGCGTTGCATTAATAATATATAAGATTAAACCATAATTACCATCGTGTAAAATTGACTTAGTCACATCACGGTGTTTATCGTCACATGAATTATTTGGACCTGGTGTATCATAAATCACCAGTCGTTTATCCATATTAATAATGCTAGGTATTTCTCCAATTATATCAATATAGGCTTCATCTGTAACACTATTCATTGCATCAATTTTTTCAGGAGTACAGTTTTCTATAATAGTATTTCCGTTTAACATCTTTTTGCGAATATAGAACCCGTGCTTATCATCATCGTCTTCAATGCGACAAACTCGTGCAGTACAAGCTTCATTTTTAGATGGTAGTAACTCTTTACCGATGATTGCATTAAGTAAGGTGGATTTACCCGAACTCATTGTTGATGTAACAACAATTTCAAAAATATTTTTTTTCATATTAACCTCAATATGTTATTTACTGCTCATTTAGCCGAGCTAATACATACTCAGAAAAGCTCACAGCAATTTTCTTTATATTAGTTGGTGACCATTGATAAATCGCTCCTGTTTTATCCATAATTGCTAGAATACTTTCATAACCATAATTCTCAATCAAAATCATACCTGCTGGGAATTGTGCCGAGAGTTGGCGCTCCCTTTCCGTTGCAATCACGACATTTAAAGAATCAGAAGGAGCGATTCCTAATAATTCACAATTTCCAAATGAAATGGAACCAAAATGTTTAAGAAACTCATAATAATCTGCAGGAAACGTAAATGATAATTTTTCCTGTGCTATTCTTAGTTGCTCTTTGCTAGCGCCAGTTAATTTATATAGTCCTTCAACTTGAGTTAATTTTTTAATTAAATCAATCATATATACCTCTCTTTTTTAAACAGTATCACTAAACCGATTTAACCAATATTCTTTTCGTTCATTCATAAAAGAATTTCTATCTATCTCACTTACTTTGGTTTTATCATGCAAAATGGTGTCATTACCTTGCCCCCTGTGATCTCGTTGCGTTAATTCAGCGAGTGGCGAATCTGCTTTTTGTCCTATATGGTGCAGCTCCAGAGTTTCTCCTGATTTGGTTAGCGGAGATAATCCAGATTTTACACGCTCAACGTTCGTTCTACCAAAATTATCTTTGGTGCTTGGATCTAAATCAGTTCGCTGTAACGAAACCTGCTCGCCATTTACAACTTCTTTTAAATTAGCATTTTTATAAATATTAGCCTCTGCTTCCGAACCAATATTTTCAGTAACTCTTGATGACCAGCCAGTTTCTTTTTGTAGTTCATTTTTATCAAACCAATTATTTGCCTGGTCTTTAAAATCAAAAGACTTAATTTCACCGCCATTAGCGTTTACAGTATCTTGAATTTTATTTATTACATCCATTGGTTGTTTATAAAATTCTTGATTGACTGCAAATACTTTGTTATTAGCGTCATCAAAAGTACCATTATTTAATAGTTTATTAAATGAGGCTTCATCATAATTGAGCGGCACAACTTCCTTGCTAACTCCTGCATCACTAAATTTAAATTCTTTATTTTCATTTAATGATTTATCAAGATTATTCAATTGGTTATCGGAAACGCCAACTTCTTTAAAAGACGATAATTTATCATTAATATCGGTTAAATTTAATCCCGAATTACCAAATTCTTTTATTGTTGCTAACAATTCGATCATTTGATTCGCTCCATTTGTTGAATTTGAGTAAACAATTGTTGAGGTTCAACGACCGATACCGCACGAAGTATTTCAACGCCCAATAAATTTAGCTCACTTGAAATTGTAAGTTCCGTTTTTTGCATGATAAGTGCTAAAATATGATTTAGCTGAGCATCTATAGACAACGTCAACAAATTAAAACTACTACTATTTAGTTCAGGAAGCAAATTTATCACGATAAATTTCAATTCCTCCAGCGTAATACGGTTTTCTTTATCTGCGGTTACTTGATCAATTAGTTGTACTGTTTCTTTATCTAATTGAAGTGCTTTCTTAGCTTTTGATAGCTCATCCTGAGATATTGCACAAAGATTACTACTTCTTTTACTCATTAACGCCAACAATAAGTTACTAATAGCTTTTTTTTGTAATTCAAGTGAGGCATTTTCTAAATTTTGTGGTTTATATATCGGAAGAGGATACGCTTTAATACGACATAAAACAGGTTCTAACCAATTACTTTGCGAAATTATCGCAGTTTGATTTTCTAATTTAGCTAACTGTAACGTTTGTTCTTCCGATAAAGAAAGCGTTCCACCGAGTGTAATTCGATCTTGTTCAAACGGTGCACGCATTACGATTTTGGTATTAGTATTTCTTAAAACACAATCATCTAAAACTGATGCAGATTGATCGGCAATAATAAAGCCTTGACCATAAGCACGCATTTCAGCAAGTGCATTAGCAAAGCTCTCGACCGCAAGCCCACGAGGATTACTACTTTCTTGAGATTGTTCAGTTGAGGATTTTTTTAATAAAACATGGGCTTCTTCAAGAACCATTAAATGCTTAAGAGAATTATTATCAGGTAAACCATGCGCAACTCGATATTCATATAAGCGCATGAATAAGATTCCCATTATCAAGGCTCTTTTTTCTGGTGAACCCATTGCAGCAAGATCAACAACGCATGACGTTTCAAACATCGCTTTAATTGAGGTTTCTTCTTGAACCGTACATAATAAACTCATACCTAATGAACCTCGGCACAATGAACGCAAGCGAGTTGACAAAGAACCAATATAATCGCTAGAAAGCTGTTCAGAATAACCTAGATTTTTTACCACAATTGGAATTAAATCGGCTACGCGGCGTAATGTTGGATATTGAATAGGTTGCTTAACGCAAATTGATGTAACTGAATCCCACCCAAGTTCTTCATAGGCTGTAAAGATAGCCTCTTCTAAAACTTGTGGCATTGCCGCATACATGGTAAATGCCGCATTAAAGACGCTACAAATACGATCGACGTGATCAGATAATTGAATACCATTAGGAAATACAAATGGATTAATTTTTAATGCATCGGTACTAGAGCGCCCAGCGACAAAATAATTCACTCGATTATCTGGCGTAGAGAGAGCACGCAATTCCTTATACTCACCTTTGGCTGGTTCAATTACCATAAAGGGGATTTTTTTATTATGAATTTGCGCTAATATGCTCATGATGGTAGTTGTTTTACCAACTCCAGTTGTTCCCGTTATAAGAGCATGTGAAACAAATTGATCCACATCAAGGCTCAAGGTATCTGGTGCATCTTTCCATAAGTGCCGCACATTCCCTAGTATCACTTCATTAGTTTTTTGTTCAGTGGACTTGTTTTCAATTTCTAAGCGTTGAACTTGACGCGCGAACGGCGTTACTTCAATTACACTAACGCTATTGGTTGAACGCCGTGGCAAACCTAATTGTACAGCTAATTCTTTACTGGTTAAAATTGATGCAGGTGTTACTATTGGCATTTCAATATTATTAAATGCAGGTAACTTAAATTGTGGATGCGATATATTTTCTAGCCATGTTAGAATCAAATCACGATTTCTAGCATCGGAATAACCCCATGTATTGATACAGAAATTTTCTAATCCTGAATTTTCACCACGCATTAGACCAAGAAAAGTACACGCAATTGCTTTTGAATTTTCCGTAGTATCCGCAATAAAATATGAAGCAACATTCCATGCGCCATAAGCGCGAGCTTGATCAATACGCTCTAAATGAGCATCAATTTTTTTGATCATATCTTCAATGGTTTTATTATTGATGTCGATAGTACTTTGTGTTGTAGAACCTTTAGTCAGGTTTTCTGAATCAGTCGTGGATTTACTCGTGCCTTTCTGGCTGGTCTTAACGTTTGAAGTTCCATAACTATTAGAATTTGATTCTGAAGTCGTTGAGGATTTATTTGTACCTGTAGTCTTAGAGCCCTGCAATGCTTTTGACAATCCACCTGCTACCCCACCACCTAATGCAGCAGCTCCGGCTATCAGTGAGACTCCACCTGTAAAAGGAGTTAATGCAACTGCAGCCACCGCTGCCCCACCAATTGCCCACAAGCCGGACGGGTCTTTAGTTACTGAGTTAGAGCTTCCTATCGTCTCTGAAGTTGAAGAGGTTAACGTTTTAGTCTCAGTTGTTCCCAAGCTTTGACTAAATGAAGTGCTAATACCATCACAGAGGCTAACTCCAATTGATTCACTTTCCTGCTCACCATAACTAAGCTGCATTTTTACTAATGGACTTAATTGAGTTGCCGCATGTTCATAATTTGCTTTGATGTGGTTTAAATTGCTTGCTGAAACAGGATCCGCAATAATCAGACCAGTAAATTTTCTACCGATTGTAGCGTCCAAAAACTTTTCTAACCCTTGCATGAACTGCTCATGCTCTTCTGTCGCAATCGAAGAAATACCTGACACCGCAGTAATCGCATAACTTTTTTGTTGACGCTGATAATACTTAGTATCTAAATCTAACTGTTCATTAGTTTGTTCACCAGCTAATTGTTCCAAACGTGTGCCTGGAAAATGACCCGAAAAAATATCTTGCAATAACTTACCCGCCGTATTTCCCATTCCAGCTTTAGCCGCGCCACGAACACCAATATATAAATCAGCACCCTGACCATCAGAATCAATATAAAAGCAAATTGAATAACCAGCGGCGCCTAAAGTTGCATATAGCGCGGTTGTACTTTCTAAAATACTTTTCTTATTTTCATGAACTAAGCGAACTAATTTAAATAGGCGTAAATCCGTGTTTTTATTTAAAACTATATTTTTTGGCACGATATTAGTATCAACTTGACTAAGCAAAGGCAAGTAATCACGATAAATAATGCTGCGACCAGAAGCTAATGAGTTTTCGGCTTGCTGCAAGCGCGTTTGCATCGGTATGTTTGTTGAGCTATTAGAGTTTTGGATTGACACGATGACTTACCTTAAAATATTATTTTGACAAGTACAGCAACAACTACAACTGCGATCACTCCACCGATAACAATCTTTTTAAGATTATGACTATCGTTAGGTTGATTACTGCTAGTTGAGGCTTCATTGGGCACATATGTGCTTGATTTTTCGCGCGGTGGGATATATTGCAACTCTGGTACACCTTTTTCACGTAAATATTTTCTTACCTTCAATATATGCTGCAATCTTTCTTTAGAAAAAACCAACTCAACCCGACCAGCTTGATTGTAAAAATAATCCAAATCCCATTGAGCTTCGCTCAACAGTGGTAAATCATCATCAAATGATAAATATAGATCATCGCAGCAATCCTCGGCTATTTGTATGTCCTTGCTAATCGCTGTTTCAAGTAACCTATTGTTAATTAGTGATACTGTTATATGCGCGCGGGCTGCATGTTTATTGTCAAAGGTTAACGTATTTTTAGTTTGCATTTTAATTCTTCCTGTTGTTTATATTTTCTAGTTGATGAATCTGAAATTCTCCTACTAGCTAATGGTTGTTTTAATTTTGGTTTTATAGTTTCTGGTTCATTATAAAACTTTTTTTCCTCTAAACCAGCATCGGTCACATGATTATGTGTAGAAATGTATTGCAGTTCTGGCACACCTTTTTCACGCAAATACTTCCTAACTTTCAATATATGCGCCAACCTCTCTTTAGAAAATGTCATTTCAACAAGCCCTATTTGCTTATAAAAATAATCTAAATCCCAATTATTTTTGGCTGGTTCGATTGGCAAATCATTATCAAATGCTAAATATAGATCATTACAGCAACCCTCAGCTATCGATATGTCTTCATCAATGTCTGCCTCAAGTAACCTATTGTTAATTAGCGACATCACTAAATGCGCACGGGCTGCATGTTTATTATCAAAACGTATAGTGCTGCTCATAGAAAAATTTCACCTTCGGCTTAATTAAATGCCGCTAATTTCTTAAATTTCTGGTTTAAACCATTAATTACCGGAACAGTTTTTGCTAGAGCATTTATCTCTTGTTGGCGTTTCTCTCTATTATTTAATAATTCGGTACGTTTTCTAGAAATTTCTTGATGTTTCTTCTCTAGCTCTTTGCTAACAATGGTTTCAAAATTTGTAATCAACTCATCCCGATTTTCTTTCGCTGAGCTTTCCACGCCTTCTCTAAATTGATTTAAATTTGTTTTAAATGTGGTTAAAATTTTTAATGCTTCATTATCCAAGTCCACAAACTCATCAGTTTCAAAATAAGTATAACTTTCTTCAACCGATTTTTTACCCAGCCAGAGTTTATACCACGCTCTTTTTTCAACCGTTCTAGTACGAGGCCGTTCAACTTCCTCTGATTCAATTGTTGGTTGATCTGAAATTGGTGTCAACAACCGCTTAAAATCAATCGAGTCAAACTCCATTTTAATAAATGCAGAAAAAGAATCGCTTGCTTCAAGAATTTCTGCGGATCTGTCAATATAACTCTTTTTAAGCTCATCACTAATGCGCTGGTTTTCTTCTTTTAGTAATTTTTCAAGAACAACTATAAATGCATTATTAGCAGAATCAACTAAATTAACCATCTCTTTCATTTTACGAGTGCCCACAATTGGATCAATTTGACCTTCAAATGCAGATAAGTTATTTTGTATTTCTTTTGTACCATCCGCTAATATTTTGCCTAATTCACTCTTAAACGCAGTACTCAGTGCTGGTTGTTTTTTGGCATCGTCAACCAATTCTGATACATCACTCAGTTCGCGTAACGTACCTTCAATTTTGCGCTCTTCGTCTGCATCAGTTTTATCGTGCTTTAACAAATCATTATAAGCATCTTCTTTAATTTTAAGTTTCTGAATTATTTCATCAAAAACATTAAAACAGGTGTTTACACGAGCAGGTAGCGCATATTTTTCAATATATTCATTAATAACCTCTTCAAGAATCGGAATACCTGATTTAATTAGCGCAACCTCTTCATCTGATTTGGCTTGGGCTAATTTGTCTTGAATAATTCGTTTTACACTCGGAGAAACAGGCATATATTGCAACATATCCATGCTTGGTTCTTCAGTAAATAGTCCAACCATTTTGCTCAAATCAGCTTTCTCAGCTCTGGTTAAATTGTGGCTTAATTCTGTTTTGCGAATTAATAATGCGGTCATGGCTGAAACTGGATAGATATTCGGATTTTTAATTCCAATTTGATTAACCAAATATGCTCGGACTTTTTGTAATGCGCTTTCAACTGATTCGCCTTTTTCTGGATCAAATGCATCAATCTTATTTACCACAAACATAAAGCGATCATGGGCTTGCTTGCCTCCTTGTTCCATCGCTTTACGTACTTGTTGTAGTAAGTTGAAATCGTCATTGATACCTAGTTGCGTAGCATTAAGGACATACAACACCACCGACATTTTTTCATCGGTCAAAATCCGTGCCGTTGTTAAACCATGTTCTTTATCTTGGCTATTATTTGGACCAGGAGTATCAATTAACATTAAGCGCGAATGTAGTGTTTGATCTACTCCAGCAATATTACCCTCAAGGTGAATTTCTAACGTCTCGGGATTTTTATTCCATTCTTTAAGCAGGTCTTTATTTTCTGAGTTAATTGTCGCGGTTTCTAAGATTTGATTATCCTCTCCTATTCGTTTAGCTTTAAAATCCGTCATATTATCATTATCCAATATTCTGGTAATAGTGGCGGTTGTAGCTTCATTAGCAGCAGGTAATAATTCTTCACCAATTAATGAATTTATTAATGTTGATTTACCCGATGACATGGTGGCAATCACATTTACATCCGCATCTGGCAACATGGCATCATGGAAGTCATTTTTATCTTTATCAAATGTCGTACCCACAAAACCATGGTTATTTTTCCCAAATACTTCAAATTCTTTGAATAGCACGCTGATGTTTTGAAGGGTTTCAGGTGCCGCAGGTAATTTCTTATGCGTTAATGAAATATCAACTCTAGTACGCTTTTTAGTATCAGTTAAACTAGCTTCAAGCTCTTCAAAGTCTTCTTGTGTTCCGCAAAAACTTAGCACAAGTTTTTCTTTTCCATTGGCTAAATTACACTCCTCAATTATGTCCTCTAAAATCGATTCAATCCAAATACCACTTGGCTGATCTTTTATTTTTGACATTAATTTTGAACCATCATTTAGACGACCACCGCCAACTTCGATAAATGTCTGTTTTAAATACGGGTTATGTGATAATACTACTTTAGTCATACCTATTTCCTTTTAAATCTTGGTATTAATTGGATATTTATTTTTTTGTCTTGTAACAACTCATTAGTATATTCTTCTATCTCTTGAATAATCCTTGGAATATAGGATAATAATAGAAATGATACTAGAAAACATATTAATAGTATCTTGTTTAGCAATTTTCCATCTAACGGTTTTATAGTGACATTTACATTAGTTAAGTTTTGTAAGGACTCATTAGTTTTTATATTATTATAACCAATAGATTCAATGTCTTCATTAGATAAACTTAATCTTGCTAAGTTTTTAGTCAATTCAATTTCAAAAGGTTTTGTTTTATTTTTTTCAAAGTGCTGTATGTAGTTTGAAATTGATTCATTACGTTCAACGTTATATGTTTTAGTTATGTTTATATTACCAATAATGGAACTTTCAACATAGTTAATACTGGTTTGATTTACGCCTAATGGCAATATTTTTGGGCAAAATACAATCACCAATGGGAATAAAAACCATCCAATACATAAAAGTAACCTAACGAATGATTTTGATTCATGATACAAAACATAAAATAATGTTGGCATGAACATGATGAGAAAAGATATAAATATTAATATTATTTTATCAATACAATGGTAATTAATAGTAATAAAAAGAATTAATGCTAATAGCGGAGCTAAAAATCCACAATCAAATCTCATATAATAAAATGAATTTAAATTAGAGATTTTGTCACTGATATATTGAACAAATTCTCTCTCATTTTTGTATTTCTCTAAAATTAATCTGGTTGGATCTTTTTTGGGTGAGTCACTCAATAATTGATAACATCCTTCGCCGAATAAACCTTTTGTGCCACCATATATCTGATTTTTTATTGTAACTGAAAACTGATGAATAATCGCACCGATTGGCATTGCTATAATCAGACTTGCTAAACTGCTAATATCCATAATTTTAGTTGCCATATCGGCTAGATCAGCGGAATGAACACTATAATGAAATAATAAAAACCAACCAATAAAGATGCTACCAGAAATCTGATAGCGCAATAAAATCTTCAAATCCACATTATCTCCATGTCATATTTTTAAACTAACTTACTAATATAATTCCATAAACTCAAATATCACCAAATTGCTCAAGCAATAAAGTATCAAGTTCTGCACATAAACGAATCATCTTACCATAAACTAGTTCTAAAATCTGTCCCATTATTCGGACATTTGGTGATTAATTAGCTGTTATGGATAATGATTTATTAATTATCACGCGCTATAGAACACTAATCAGTTATATCTTGATACAATTCAGCGACTTTAGCAAAATTATTTTTAAACCACATCCGTAATGATGCGGGTTCCAATATCTCCGCATGGTGCATAAACTGCGGGAAATACAATTGCGCCTTGAGTTGTGAGCACTCAAATGTATAAACATCACCAGCTTGTTCAAGTAATTTCGGGCGATGGGTAATATTTCGTTTTAGAAATTTACCACCTTCATCACTTAGGCGAACTTTAACCTGTTTTCCTGAAGACAGAAAAGCATCAAAATTTTGGCGAATCTGCTCAATATACACAGAATCATAATGTTCAAGCATTCGCTGGCGCATTGTCGCTACGGCATGAAAATTCATCAGGCGATAATTGCAATATTCCTGTCGTTTTTCACAGTAACAAAACAGATAATTCCGTGTTTCGCCATCGGATTTAATTATAAAATAAGGTTCAACTATCCGATATTCATCCTTATAGCGAATCCGTAATTTACGTCGCGCTTTGATACTTTCCTCGATAACCTGAACGCTTTTACTAAATAATATCCGCTCGCGTAAATAGCGTGGTTGATTACAATATAAATACAGCACTTGACGAAAATATTCAGCTTTATTGCCGATTTGCAAAGTATCGCATACCGCCGCAAAGCGATCAATATTTTCTTGATTCAATGTAAACTGCAAAGTTCGACTCGGTTTCAGGCTAATTTCCTGTGTACTAATTTCCGCTAAATTGCTGTAATATGCAAAAATCTGATTACACATGCGATTTTTATTGCTCGCAAAAAATTCAGCATCGCTATTAATCACACCAAACATAATTTCTGGCAGAATCACCCGAACTTTGGCTTCAGATTCAAATTCCATTATTGTATCCATCTCTAATTATTCCTGTAATTTGAATTTTAACACATCATATCAATGGCAAATTTTGCGCTGTAACCATAAAAGCGCATCAAAGGTTCTAGTTTAGCATTTGAAATGCTTGAATTTTTGTCAATTTAGCCCTTAAATTAGTTCCAAAATCAGGACTAAATAAATTTCAAAATTTGTGCATTTATGGATAATTACAGCATTGCGATTGAGGGTATCAAATAGAATAATCATTAAGATTATGCTAAAATTCTCACTCATCTAATTAGCTGAGAAAGTTTACCATGCAACAAAAAATCTCTGAACAAGATAAACTGATTTGCTTAAGCGATCAGGCTCACCCGTTTTCCGCAATTAATCCACCAATTTGTCAAACCTCTATTTTTAGTTTTGCTACAATTGAAGATTATATTGCCTATAAAGATAAACAAAATCAAGCTTATTGCTATACCCGTGGCAATAACCCGACCTGCCAAATTCTTGAACACAAGCTCGCTGCATTAGATCAAGCTGAGCAATGCCGCGTTTTCTCATCTGGAATGGGAGCCATTGCGGCAAGTTTATTTTCAATCCTAAAAGCTGGCGATCATGTGGTGGTACTAAATACGGTTTATGGTCCAACTTTAGATTATTTAAAATTCATGGCTAAGTATGGAATTAGTTTTGAAGTCATGCATGCTTTGGATATTAGCGAATTAAGTCAGTCAATTGCAGCAAATACCAAGTTAATTTATACCGAATCGCCCGCCACAATGACCTTTGAAATGCTGGATTTATGTGCACTCGCCAAATTTGCCAAGTCACGGGGCATTTTAACTATGATCGACAATACCTGTTTAAGCCCATTGCTACAAAAACCGTTAACGTTAGGCATTGATATTGCGGTTTACTCGCTATCTAAATATACTGGAGGACATAGCGATGTTATTGCGGGAGCCGTAGTTTCATCGCAGCAATTAATGGGTGAAATTGACAAATATGGTTATAAATTATCGGGCGCGGTTTTAAGCCCGCATGATGCATTTTTACTTTTACGTGGCTTACGCACGCTACCAATCCGCTTGGAGTCATTAGCAGTAGCCACAACTCAGGTAATTAAGTATCTCGTGCAACATCCTCAAATTAAAGCCGTTTATCATCCCTTAACTTATACCAGTGCGCAAAAAGCGCTTTATTTACAGCAAGCTAGCGGTTTTGGTGGTTTATTCTCCATTCAACTAACGACCAATAAAACCTCCGAAATTCGCCAATTCATCAATAGCCTAAAAACGTTTCATATTGCGGTTAGCTGGGGTGGTTTTGAAAGCCTCGTCATGGTACAAAATATTAATGAATTACGTCAGGATACAAGTGAGAAGGTAGTAATTCGTCTGTCACTAGGTTTACTTGATGCAAGTAGCATTATTCATGATCTCGAACAAGCTTTAAACTCGATTGGAGCCAGCCATGCGTAAATTTATTTCAATGGATTTTTTCCAAAATTTGGGTAAAGCCTTTATGTTACCCGTTGCCCTACTCTCAGCACTGGGCATGCTCTTAGGAATCGGTTCAGCTTTAAGCACGCCACAATTATTAGAACTACTACCGTGGTTAAAAAATCCATTAGTTGTCTTCCTTGCGCGCTATATGAGTACAATTGGTGCCTTTGGTTTCCAAAATTTACCAACTTTATTTGCGATTGCAATTCCAATTGCGTTAGTCAAAACCGAAAAAGGTGTGGCTGGATTTGCGGGCTTTGTTGGTTTCTATATCATGCATAGCGCAGCTAATTTTATGCTAATTGACCTAAATCTACTTGCATCAAACCAAGATTTAGTCAGTCATGGGCAAACCATGATTTTTGGTATCCAAAGTATTGATATGGGCGTACTTGGCGGGATCATTTCGGGGATAATCGTAGCCAAATTACATCAACGTTTCTATAATATTCAATTACCTGATGCCTTATCTTTCTTTTCTGGGGCGCGTTTTGTACCCATCATCACCACCATGGTAATGAGTTTAGTCGGCTTAGTCTTGCCTTTAACTTGGCCATGGGTCGCAGGGTTAATTAATAGTGCAGGACACTCGCTGGTCTCAACAGGGATTTTCGCGCCATTTTTCTTTGGTATGGGCGAACGGTTATTACTGCCATTTGGTCTGCACCATATTTTGGTCGCTTTAATTCGCTTCACTCCAGCTGGTGGTGAAATGTTAGTTAATGGACATATGGTATATGGGGCGTTAAACATCTTCTACGCTCAATTAGCCGATCCATTAACCCAAAATTTCAATGGCCAAGCCACGCAATTTTTATCGCAAGGTAAAATGCCCACCTTTTTATTTGGTTTACCTGGTGCAGCTCTTGCCATTTATCACTGTGCAAAACCCGAAAATCGCCCACAAATTAAAGGGGTTTTAATTAGCGGCGTAATTGCCTGTGTCATTGCAGGGATAACCGAACCATTAGAGTTTTTATTTCTGTTTACCGCACCGTATTTATATTTAATTCATGCCATTTATACTGGATTAGGCTTCATGTTGGTTGCGATGCTGCATGTAACCATTGGTAATACCGACGGTAATTTAATTGATTTATTGGTGTTTGGGATTTTACAAGGCAATAAAACCAAATGGTATTTAATTTTACCAGTTGGTTTGGTTTGGTTCAGTTTATACTATTTTACGTTTAAATTAGTAATTCTCAAATTTAACTTACACACTCCAGGGCGTCAAGAAAGCGATGCTAACTCTACTGAAAGCAATAAAATCATTCTCAGCAAGAATGATCGTGCACAAGCGATTCTGGCTGCGCTAGGTGGACGTGAAAATATTTTATCTTTAGATAATTGCATCACGCGCTTGAGAATTGTTGTCAAAGACATGAGTCTAATTGATGAAGCCAAAATTAAAGTAACTGGTTCACTTGGAATTATAAAACTGGATGCGGCAAATTTACAAATCGTCTATGGAGTTCAAGTTCATCTAATTAAAGCTGAAGTTGAAAAGCTGTTATAAGTCGGTGAACTAGATCGTTTTTATTTGAAAATGCCCGATTAAACTACTTTATCGGGCATAAAACTAAACCAGAGCTGAATTAATTATTCGAAGACGCTATCATCAAAACCAATTAGCCACGTGGCAATAAATCCACCAATATAAGCAATTAAAATTGCCGCCAAATACATTAACATCCCGTTATGAATTAAAAGTGTTAATGGTAAGCCAGAAATGCCCAAACCCGTCGCCCCCAGTTTGAAAGTTGCCACAAAAGCCCCACCTAAACCTCCACCAATACAGGCGGCAATAAACGGGCGAAATAGCGGTAAAGTTACACCGTAAATTAACGGTTCACCCACGCCAAGAAAGCCAACCACAATTCCTGATTTAACAATATGTTTTAGTTTTTCATTCTTGGTTTTCATCCATACCGCTAAAGCCGCGCCAACTTGACCTGCACCTGCCATTGCCAAAATCGGTAACAACACCGTTGAACCAGTTGTCTTAATTAGTTCTGCATGAATCGGGGTTAAGCCTTGATGTAAACCAGTCATCACCAACGGCAAAAACGCAGCGCTTAAAATAAAGCCAACCACAGGTCCACCATGATCAACGGCTAATTTTGAACCATTGGTAATCGCATCTGAAATTATGCCACCAATGGGTTGTAGGATAAAGATTGCTAAAAATCCAGAAATTAATAACACCAAGGTTGGTGTCACGAATAAATCCAACGACACAGGAATTATTTTACGCAGACGCTTTTCTAACCATGCGGCAAAAATACACACAAACAAAACCGCGATAATCCCGCCACGTCCAGGCACCGCATGTTCGCCAAAGATGGTTAATTTAGCTAAATCTGGCATAGTTAAAACTGCCGCCAAAACACCACCTAAAATCGGCGTGCCACCAAATTCTTTGGAGGTATTTAGACCGGCAAATAAGGCTAAACCAAAAGTTATTCCACCACCAAGTAATTTTAAAATAATTCCAATCGTACTTTGATCAAAAGCTACCCCACCAAGCATTTCAGGGGTTAAAGTTTTAGCCAGAATATTGACAATTCCCAAAATTAAACCACAACCAATAAAGGCAGGAATCATCGGAATAAAAATATTCGCCAATTTTTTTAAGTAAAGTTTAAATGGCGTTGCATTCTTTTGTTTTAATTGCTCTTTGATATCCTTAGATGAAGTCGCACTCTTTTGCGAGCCAGCAGCGGTTGAGGCGCTAGTTGTCATCTCAGCATTAAACAATAACATAAATTGTTCATAAACCTGATTTACCTTACCTGGTCCAATTATAATTTGAATCTGATCTGGCGTATCAACTACCCCTAAAACGCCAGTAATGGCTTTTAATTTAGCCAAATCAAATTTACGCTTATCGTTAATCGTTACTCGTAAACGTGTCATACAGGTTGCAACCGCTGTAATTCCACACGGTGCTAGCTCAGCATAAATTTGTTGAGCAATTAATAATGGATTAAAACTCATGAGAAAGATCCTTATTTAGTGGTTGAAAAAGATTGTGTTTCAGGTAAGGCTTGGTAAATTAAATCAATAATCGGAGCATATTTGCCTGTTGCAACCCCATCACCAGCAAATTGTCCATTGCGATAAGTGCTATGTTTTTTATTTGTCAAAAGTACGATAATTAAATTATATTTCGGATCAATCAGCGTAACCGTTCCCGTCCAACCAGTATGTCCATAGGCTAAATTACTCGCATAATGCCCAAATGGAGTATAAGCATGCTTTGCCCCAGCACGCCGCCAGCCTAAACCATAGCTATCATCACTACTCAAAGGTGCAATGAATTGCGACTCAACCGCAGATTTCCAATAGGTTTTACCTGCATAACTACCATTATTTAAGGCTAATTGAGTTAATACCGCCATATCACCAAGATTGGAAAATAATCCCGCATGCCCAGATATACCACTCATTGAATAAAAAGCTTTTTCATCATGTACTTGGCATTGCAGGGGTTTAGTGCGAATATTTGGAAAATTAACCGTGCCACCGCGTGTGTTTCCCATTACTTCGGTTGCGGCACAATCTGCTGCTTCATAGCCATGATTCAGCGGATTAAACCAGGTTGATTTTAAATTCAATGGTTGATAAAGATTTTTTTCTACATAGCTATCCAGGCTAAGTCCGCTAATCTTCTCCACAATCAAACCTAATAACATAAAATCTACATCACTGTAATTGGGCTTACCACCACGAACATCAGCAAATGGCAACTTGGTGTAGAGAATTGATTCCGTCATGTTGCGATTTTGTGAATATAAACCCGCACCATAATGCGCAACAGAGGAAGGATTAAAAAACTGTGGATCAGGCATATAACCAGCGCTATGTGTCAATAAATCGCGCACCGTACGGGTTTCACGACACTGATCATTTAAATCACAGCCAGTATATTCTGGAATATATACATGAATTGGTTTATCCAGATTCAGCTTGCCCTCTGAGACTAACTGCATAATTGCAAAATTAGTTGCATACATTTTGGTATTTGAAGCTAAGTCAAATAAACTACTGCAACTAAGCAAACGTGGTTTAGCTAAAGGTTGCAAGCTCTGCGGGTCAAATTTTAGGCTATAACCATAGACGGTTTGTTTAACAACTTTGCCATCTTTAATAATCAATAATCCAGCACCTGGAAATCCATTCTGAATGTCTTGATTAATTTGTTTATCAACTAAGGCTAATTTAGCTGAATCAAAACCATTTGCTGCTGGAGTTCCTGTAGTTAAACCCGACTCATGCACATTCGTAAAGTAATTACATTCAGTTTGGGCGAAAGAAACGGTTGGCATTAATCCCATTATTAAAATTTTTAAACCTCGAGAACCATACATATGAATTACTCACAAAAAATTAGAGCCCTTAATAGATTAAGAACTCTTATACTTCAATAAAATAAAATTATTACAATTATATTTTAGCCAACAATAATTTGTCATTAACTGCTTAGACTAACTAACAAATTCCAAAAATTGGCGCATTGTTGGTAAAGATTTAATCGCACCATAACTAGTACAGCTAAAAGCACCAATTAAATTGGCAAAGGCGACAAACGCATCCCAGTTGGGTTCTGGATGTTGTGCAATTTTAAAAAGTAAACCACCCATAAAGGCATCGCCAGCACCAGTACTATCGACTTGTTGCACTTTGCGCGATGGAATAACCCGCGTTCCCTCAGCATTAGCTAATAAAGTACCTTTTTCCCCCATGGTAATCACTACGGTTTTGGCACCAACGTGACGTAAGTATGCGGCTGCCAAACTTAGATCATCTTCACCGCTAATTAATTGTGCTTCAATTTCACTAACTTTAACTAAACTTGCCAAAGCCACAAATGTTTTGCAATCATTAATGTAGTCTTCCAGCATCTCAGGTTTAACTAAATCTTCACGATAATTAGGATCAAAACTAATAAAATTAGCATTACTATCGGCTAACTCCAATAATTGCAAATAACTGCTGCGTAATTCACCGCCCAATAGTGCCGTGGCTGATCCAAAATGCACAATACCATCGCGCTCAATACAACTTAATTCTACATCACCAAGTCGATAATCACCATCACTACCGCGGTAAAATTCAAAATCTCGTTCACCAAAACGATCAACAGCAACAAAGGCTAAGGTTGTTCTACCACCGCGTTTAATCAGCGAAGTATTGATGCCAAGTTCATGCAAACTAGCGACTAAAAATTCACCAAAGCCATCATCACCAACTTGCCCCATAAAATAAGCTTGTCCACCAAGTTTAGCCACCGCAGCACTAACATTCGCGGGTGCTCCACCAGCTAATTTGGTAAAGTGGGAACTTTTTGCCAAGCTAACACCAGGTTGCCCCATACAGTCGACTAAAAGCTCACCAATGCAAAATATTTTTCTCATGATTATCAAACTTTGATTAAAAATAATGGTTAATTATAACAGATAATTTAACTACAGCACTTGTCAGCATTTATGCAGTGCAACATAACAAGCTTGAAGATAAAAAACACGCGCTGGCAAATTAATAAATGAGTTATCTCCGCACTAGTCGTTTAGCGGTATAAACAAACTTAATGGATTACCTAAATAGAACCTTACGCCTGATTAAGCCTGAGCTAAAATAATTTTGTGTTGAACTAATTCCATCGATGAAATGTAGGCATTTACCAAACGGCGCTCACCAAAAATGTTTTCCAAATAGATGCCATTGGCTTGCGGAACTAGTTTATCTACAGCTTCAAGCAAAAGTTCGCATTGATTAGTATCTTTATTCAATAAATAAACGTTAGCTTCACACATGTTTTAACACTCCTAAAAGTTGTTTGAATTGTTCGATTGCCGCAGCAATGTGATATGGTAAGGGTTGCGATTCACAACCCGCAAGATGGATGTTATAACGATTGGGTTGCAGCAAAATTTTAGGTGCCTGGCTCTCAATAATTGCATTTGCCATTACTCCAGTTAGCTCGCCCAATAAAGCATCGCTAATCACAATACTTAGGCTCCCAAAAATAACCGCAACTTTTGGCGCATTGACTCGAATCGCATTTTCACCTGTTGCACCTTGATTGGCGCCAGCTTTAAGCATCGCCGCGGTGGCTAAGGCATTGGTTCCCAGTGCTAAAATATCTAATTCATTGCCAAATTCACTGCGAATTTTGGCGATCAAGGCACTCCCAATTCCACCACCTTGACCATCAATTACTGCAATTTGCATATTTAAACTTCTAAAAAATTAAATTTACTTGCCGTAACAATTCTTGCTCGGCTAATAATTCTACAATCGGTAAATCTGCCACAATTTGATGTTGTTCATTAAATAAAATTCCGCGCGTAGTTAATTGTTCGACCAAATATAAATTATGCGTGGTGATGATTAACGTTTTGCCAGCAGCATTTAATTGCTTGAGTAATTCAACTAACCAATGCTGCGTTTTTGGATCCAAGGCATTAGTTGGCTCATCCAAAATTAGCACTTGCGGATTAAGTAATAAAACTGCCGCAATCGCAACTTTTTTCTTTTCACCGCCACTTAATTTATAGGGCACTTTATTAATTAAATTTTCGATTCCCAGTAACTTAACAATATCCTCAATGCGGCAATTTATCTCCTCCAGCGAGTAATCTAACTGCAATAAACCAAAGGCTAATTCTTCACGTACGCTATTACAAAATAATTGAACGTCTGAATCCTGAAAGATAAAGCCAATTTGTTGATGATAACGTTTAGCAAAAGCATCTGTAGCCAAGTTTTTACGATTAACTTCCTCAGCAAACGCAAAAAAGCTCCCTGCATTGGGCGAAATTAAACCCGCTAATATTTTAAGTAAGGTTGACTTACCGCAACCATTCGCACCCAGTATGCTAACCGCTTCGCCAGCCGAAATGCTCAAATTAATTTGCCGTAAAGTAGGCTCACCCAGCTCATAAGCAAATTCTACATTTGCCAAGCGAAAAATTTCTTGATGATGTGAAATAATTAACCTCGCGTCAGAATAAATAACACAATTAAAATCAGCAAATTATTAACTAAAAAAATCCAATCCGTAACACGCAGCCGTAAGGTTTTTAAGCTTACTACCTTATGGGTATAACCGCGCAAACGCATAGCAGAAAATATCTCAGTTGCCAAATAATTGGCTTTAATAAATAATAATGCGATGGCATGCCCCAAAAAACGTCGATTTTCACGATGGGACAGTTTGCCAATACTGCGTAAAAAGCGTGCTTCGCTCATTTGTAGCGCCAAATTAGATAATAAAAAAATATAGCGATAAGTCATTTCCAAAATCAGAATAAAACCAACAGGAACTTTCAGTAATGACAGACCTTTAGTTAAATCATGCCAAGGAGTTGTTACCATTAATACATAGGCAAAAGACAAACTAATTCCACTGCGTAAAAAAAGTAAGCCAACAGTTTGAGCACCATTATCGCTAATGTAAAGACCATTGGGAAAAATACTCCGCAGTGGATTGGCGGTTAATACAACGACTAATTCCTTACCTACCACGACCTGATTAAACAGGGCTGGAATAGAACAAATTAAGAGAAAGAGAGGAATCACCAGCCACACGCGTTTAACCAATCGCCAAATTAGAATTTTACTCAATTTAGCATATAGACAACTAATAATAAATAAAATCCCAAGTAATCCAAAACTCTGCGCAAAATTAGTTATCAAGATAAAGCTTAATAACACTATAAATTTACAGCGTGGATCAATTTGCTGTAAAAACCCCGCTTTATTCGCTTCGAGTGATAAATACAGCTCGTTACTAAAAATTGCGCTTATATGTTGGATTGTTTTACGTAAAAAATTCAACCGATTAGAGGATTTAATCGGTAAATTCTGCGCTGGTTTTAATAACCAACTGGGAATGCTATCATGCTGACACATTAATTACGATTTTCAAGACGACGGGTTAATTTAGCCGATAACAAGATCAAAGCAGAAATAACTAGGATGCCAACTAATGCGGATAAAACATAGCCCATCGATTGTGACATAAAGCCAGCGCCAAATTTGGGTAACGAATAATCTGGCATCAGTGCGTGCCATTTATCGGCATGCTGCGCCATACCAGCTGGTATATAACCAATCAATTGTTTTACTTCCTCAGGCGCCCATTCTCCATAAGCCGTGCCTGAAGTAAGCAATCCCAATGGTGATAAAATTATCAAACCAATAAAAACCGCCAGTACGGCTTTATTTTTTGCCAACCAGCCTTGGGCATTTAAATTATCTATGTTACGTTGCGCTTCACGAACCACTAAGTGAGGTGCAAATTTAACCACGTAACCCAGCGCCAAAACTGAAATCACACCTTCTAAGGGGCCTGCAAATAAACTATGCGTAAATAACATCGCTGGTACAGCAACTGCAAGTGAATAAAATCCATACAATGGTGCACCATTTGCGGCTTTAAAGAAAAGCGGTTGGATGCCCATTTCAATTCCAGCGGCTAAGCCAGCTAAATTGATACCAATATACGCCGCAACAAAAACCGCAACCGAATTACGCTTAGAACCAAGTGTAGCTTTACCCGAAATTAAACGATAAATCGCGTAACCGCTAAATGGCATAATCACCGCCATATTCAGGCAATTCACACCAATGGCTAATATTCCGCCATCACCGAAAAGAAATGCTTGGATAATTAACGTCGTGGATACCGCCAACACCGCAGCCCACGGACCAACCAGAATCGCAACTAATACCGCGCCAACCGCATGCGCTGAACTTCCGCCGACGACAGGAATATTAAACATCATCAGAATAAAAGAAAATGCGGCACATAGCGCAATGCTTGGGATTAAGGCTTGATTATGAATTAATTGAATTTTTTTGAATGAGATATACCACACCACTAACATTACAGCTAATGCAGGCAGCGTAGTTTCAGGACTAAGGTAACCATCAGGAAGATGCATTGTGAACCCTTCAAAAGATTTATAACTAACACCCAGAGCTAAATAAACTTATTTGGAATAGCTCTAGATCACATAAACCCCTTCATGGGATATTTGACAAAAAATTTAAATCTGCCAGTGTAATAACTTTCATAGTTTTACGGCGCAAATTGTAACACTAAAGCCATGTTCTAGTCAAGGTAATTCTAACTTGAATTACTAGCAAGTATTTTGAATGTAATTTTATACAATTATTTATCTTTCTTTGTAATTCTTTTCTGCATGATTAGTAAAAATTAAGAATGAATACAACTGAACACTCGCACCAAAATTTAGCCTAAAAAAATATTGCTGACATTAAAGTGCTATTGGTGCTAAAATCAAGCGTTAAAAACCATCCAAATAGGGAAATTCACACATGCAAAATAATAATATTGTAATTATCGGTACTCAATGGGGTGACGAAGGTAAAGGTAAAATCGTTGATTGGTTAACCGAAAGTGCCGCTGCGGTCGTACGCTTTCAAGGTGGGCATAATGCAGGTCATACTTTAGTAATTAATGGTAAAAAAACCGTCTTGCGTCTATTACCATCAGGAATGATGCACGCTGGCGTACAATGTTTTATTGGTAATGGTGTCGTAATTTCTCCCGATGCGTTAATTAAAGAAATCAAAGAACTGGAAGCAATCGGCGTAAATGTTCGCGATCGCTTAAAAATTTCTGAAGCTTGTCCATTAATTATGCCTTATCATATTGCGATTGATCAAGCCCGCGAACTTAAAAAAGGTCTGAATAAAATCGGTACGACTGGGCGTGGCATTGGTCCATGCTATGAAGATAAAGTTGCGCGCCGCGCAATTCGCGTTCAAGATTTATTTAACCCAGAAATTTTTAAAGCCAAATTAGCGGAAAATTTAGATTTCTATAATTTTCAATTAAAACATTATTACCAAGTTGCAACGCTGGATTTTGACACCATCGTTGATGAAGTGTTAAATACTTATGCTGAAGATATTAAACCAATGGTCTCAGATGTTTCACGCAAATTATTTAATCTCAACAAAGAAGGTCATAAAGTAATTTTTGAGGGCGCACAAGGTACACTCCTTGATGTTGACTTTGGCACCTATCCCTATGTAACTTCGTCAAATTGCGTGGCGGGTGGCGCATCAACTGGTGCGGGAATTAGCCCACGGATGATTAATTATGTGCTTGGTATCGCTAAAGCATACACCACACGTGTAGGTTCAGGTCCATTCCCAACCGAGTTAACCGATGCAGTTGGTCAAGGTTTAGCTAGTCGTGGTAATGAATTTGGTTCAGTAACTGGTCGAGCTCGCCGTTGTGGTTGGTTTGATGCCGCGGCGCTTAAACGTGCAGTCCAAATTAACGGTGTCTCTGGTTTATGCGTGACTAAATTAGATGTCATGGATGGCATGGAAGAAATTAAAATTTGCGTTGGCTATATTCGTGATGGTAAAGAATACGATATTTTACCGTTTGGTTCAGATTTAGTGGTAAATTGCGAGCCAATTTATGAAACTATGGCAGGTTGGAGCGAATCAACTGCTGGTTTAAAAAACTATGCAGAATTACCTGAAAATGCAAAAAAATACCTTAAACGCATTGAAGAAATTATTGAAACGCCGATTGATATTATTTCAACTGGACCAGATCGAGTTGAAACCATCCTCATCAATGATAAATTATTCAAATAATTTTGCTGCCACTCTTTAACGAGTGGCTTTATTTCACTATAATTAGAATTTAAGGCTCATGGAAACTAATTTAAATAATTTACAGATTATTCTGTGTAATACGTCACATCCAGGTAATATTGGCTCAGCCGCACGCGCCATGAAAACCATGGGTTTATATAATCTGGTGTTGGTTGACCCAATTCATACCCCTGATGATCATACTTTAGCGCTAGCGTGTAATGCCAAAGATGTAGTCGAACAAGCGCGTATCGAAAATGGTCTGGATAATGCAATTGCAAAGTCACATTTAGTTATTGCATTAACTGGACGCAAGCGCGAATTTAGTGATAATTTACTCACCCCAAAAGAAATTGTACCCGAAATTTTGGCTGCAATTCAAAATCAACACCAAGTTAGCTTAGTTTTTGGCAATGAACAAAGTGGATTAACCATTGAACAGCAAGAAAGATGTAATCGTTTAGTTACAATTCCTGGCAATCCACTCTATTTTTCACTAAATTTGGCGCAAGCCGTGCAAATCATGTGTTATGAAATTTATAGCCAATATCAACCAAATTTAACCCATTTGATTAATCCAGTTCAGAAAATTGATCAACGCGATCTACAACATCTGTTGGAGAATATTCAAGCTACGCTAAGAGCGGTTGAATTTGATCAACATAAAAATATGTCGCGCGTGATGCGCCGCTTACAAAAAATACTGCATAAAGCCGAATTAGAACGTGAAGACGCCGATTTATTACATGGCATCTTCAAAAAACTTCGCCAAAAATTTATCTAATAAGAGGAATAATTATGGTTTACCCAGATAACCCAATCGGTGTCTTTGATTCAGGCATTGGTGGGCTAAGCGTAGTAAAAAACATTATGTGTAATTTGCCCCATGAAAATGTGGTCTATTTTGGCGATATTGCGCGGATTCCTTATGGCACTAAATCAGTAGCGACCATTCAAAAATTCACCGAACAAACCATGCGTTTTTTACTTAAACAAGAAGTAAAAGCGATTATTATTGCCTGCAATACCATTTCAGCGGTGGCTAAAGATACTGTGTTACAACTGGCCGGCAACATTCCTGTGATTGACGTTATTACGGCAGGAACTCAAGCCAGTGCTACGCTCTATCAACGCATTGGCGTGATCGCAACGCCTGCTACCATCAATAGCCAAGCTTATCCACGCGCAATTCATCAAATCAACCCTGCAGCGCAAGTTTATGCACAGGCCTGTGCCTTGTTTGTGCCGATGGTTGAAGAGGGGTTTATTGAGCATCCAGCGCTTGAGCTAGTAGCCCGTGAATATCTACAACCGATCATCAAAAAGAACGTTGAATGCTTAGTTTTAGGCTGCACTCATTATCCATTAATTAGTAAAACGATTGCCAAAATTATTGGTCCTCAAATTAAAATCATTGATCCAGCCATCACCGCTTGCGAAGAGCTCAGCAATATTTTACGCGCAAATAATACCTTGAATACCAATCAAGAGTCAGGAACATATAAATTCTATGTTACCGATGTTCCAGTTAAATTTCAATCGATTGGTGAACGTTTCTTAAATCATGCCATAGATCATCTTGAGGTTGTTAATGTTGAATAATTTAGACCATGAAGTTTATGACGCACACTGTCATTTGAGCAACGAAAGCTATAACCCAACTACAAACATTGTGACAGCACCAGCACATAGTGCCGTGGCAGCAACTAGCTCTCACGACTGGTCAAAATTAGTAACTTATCGCCAAATAAATCCAAAGGCTAAAATCGGCTTTGGAATTCACCCATGGAATATAGAGCGTGATTTGCCAGTGGATAAACTGGAAGCACAACTACGTGCTCAAATCGAACAGCAGCAGCCTGACTTCATCGGAGAAACTGGCTTAGATATGCTAAAAGGTAATTTAAATTTACAGCTTGAATATCTAAAAATTCATCTGCAGCTTGCGCAAGACTTCAATTTGCCGATTATTCTGCATTGTGTGCGCGCGCATAATCAACTCTTAGAGCTTTTAGGTAAATTCCCCAAACTCCGTGGAATGATCCATGCTTATAACGCTAATTTTGAAACTGCTAAGCAATATCGTCGCAAAAATATGCAACTTGGGATTGGTAGTATTATTTTAACCAGCAACAGTCAACTGGCTAAATCCAGTGCACATCTTCCACTTGAGCAACTTCTCATCGAGAGCGATGCGCCGTATATGCCAATGACAGGTAAGCAAACCTCTAACTCAACGGATTGTTTAACTTATGCGTTGGAATTAGCCATGCTGCAACAAAAAAACCCCAGCGAAGTAATAGCTAGGGTCAATCAAAATTGGTTGAATTTATTTAGTTGAACGGCGATTATTCCGTGCATATTCCATTTCACCAGCGCGTAACGAGCTCGCTAATTTATCGACTAATCCATTGACAAATTTGAATGAATCTTCTCCACCATACATTTTGGCTAATTCAATTGCTTCATTGATAATAACTGGAGCTGGTACTGAAAGACTATATTTTAATTCAACTGCCGCAATTACCAAAATAGCCTGTTCAATTTTATGGATGTCTTGATTATCACGCGATGAATAATCAGTGTATAAATTAATTGTCGCCGCAAAATCTGCTGAAGCGAGGTCTAATAAATTATGCAGCATATCATAATTGGCGCGTACATAAATATCTTCATTGGAATTATGCAGAAAATCCTCAATTTCACTCACTGATTTAGGGTTGGTTTGAAAATGATATAAGCCTTGAACCGCTAAAGAACGAGATAAACGCCGAGGTGATAACTTAGTTTTGTGCATTAATATTCCTTTGTATGTTTGCTTGCAAGGCTGTATTTTAGCATATTATCCAATAAAATCCGCTAACAAATTAAGCACTAATCAAATATAACGCAATATAATTCTAATCCTAAAAAGTTAACGCATTACATAACCAAGTCAATTAAGTAGCTATTCTAACTCCATTAAATAAATAAAACCCATCAACACCTTGAAAAATAACCCATTTTTAGGTATAATAGCTGAGTAAACAAATAGAATTTAGAAAGGTTCATTAATGAAATTAATTACAGTTCAAGATTTAGCCGTCATTGTTAAACATCATGGTTTTGATGACTTTATGCGTGATTTAGTTAGTTATTTAAAACAAGATTTCATCCGTTGGAGCGAATTTGACAAGTCTCCACGTTATGCCGCACATGTACCAGGCGGTGTTTTAGAATTAATGCCAACTGCGGATAATCAATATTTCTCATATAAATGTGTGAATGGACATCCAGCTAACCCATTTTCTGGCAAACAAACGGTAGTTGCAACTGGTCAAATGAACGAAATTCAATATGGCTACCCAGTTTTACTCTCCGAAATGACAACTTTAACTGGCTTTAGAACTGCGGCTACCGCAATAATCGCTACCGACTATTTGGCACGCCAAAATAGTAGCGTGTTAGCCATTATTGGGACAGGTGCACAGAGTGAGTTTCAAACTCTAGCGCAAAAACTAGTCCGTCCAATTAAAACCGTGCGTTACTTCGATACCGATCCTGAGGCAATGCTTAAATTTGCTAAAAATTTAGCCAATAGCGGTCTAGAATTAATCGCCTGTAAAGATGCCGAAGAGGCTTGTTTCGGCGCTGATATCATCACTGTGTGTACTGCTTGCAAATTACATGCAATTGTAATCCAAGATGCGTGGGTAAAACCAGGTGTACACATTAACGGCTTGGGTGGTGACTGCCCTGGCAAAACTGAGTTAGAAAAAGCCATGTTATTCCGCAGTAAAGTAGTAGTTGAATTTACTGAACAGTCTATGGTCGAGGGTGAAATTCAACAATTAACGCCTGCTGAAGCTAAAGACGTAATTTATGCTGAACTCTGGGAATTAATTAATGGCAACAAAGTTGGACGTCAAAATGATGATGAAATTACCATTTTTGATTCGGTTGGCTTTGCCGTTGAAGATTTTTCAGCATTGCGTTTGACCCATGATTTGGCGCATAAATATGGAATTGGTCATGACGTTGACATGGTTCCCAATATTCAAGATCCTAAAAATCTAATTTCAGTCTTAGGTTAATCCAGATGGCACAACGAATTAAATTAATCGGTAGCGCTATCGGCAATTGCGGGCGCTTAAATGGTTGTGAATCATCACCCTATCAAATTAGTAACTCACTAGCCAATAGCGAAGGTATTTTAATTGATGCCGACGTCGTTGCCTATACTGGCGGTAGCCATGATGTGCTCGCACAACGTGAATTTTTCATTAAAGTTGCGCATCGTGCCGAACGTGCAATCACCAAAAATGTTTTTCCAATTTTTATCGGTGGCGATCATTCTTGTGCGATTGGTAGCTGGAGTGGCGTTGCGTATAATTTGCAGAAAAAAAACCAAGAGTTAGGTTTAATTTGGATTGATGCACACATGGATTCGCATCGTCCAGAAACCTCTGAAACTGGAAACCTGCATGGTATGCCTGTTTCACATTTATTGGGTTATGGACATAAAGAATTAACGTCCATTTTAAGTGCGCTGCCTAAATTAAAACCCGAAAATCTAGTTTTCTTTGGCATTCGTTCTTTCGAAAAACCTGAAGAAGATTTTTTACACTCTTTAGGGGTGAAAATCTACTATCAAGATATGCTTAGCGATGAAAATTTTGAAGCCTTATTTCTTGAAGAATACAATCGTCTTGCGCTACAAACTAATGGTAATGTTGGTATTAGTCTGGATTTAGATGGCTTAGATCCCAAAGAAATTGCGGCAGTTGGCACACCTGTAGCTAATGGCATTGACAGTCGTATTTTCCTAGAAACCATGAATAAAATTGACACTAAACATTTAATTGGATTTGAAATTGGTGAATATAATCCTTCATTAGATAAAGATCATCGCTCAATGCACTATATGTTAGAGTTATTAAAATCGTTAATCGCAAAGGTACGTTATGCAGACTAAAGTCCAAGTAAAAATCCTCGATGAAACCATGCGTGAACAATTACCTAAATATGCCACCACTGGCTCAGCTGGGCTGGATTTACGGGCGTGTTTAACTGAAGCAATGACGATTCAACCTGGTCAAACCGAATTAATTCCAACTGGCATGGCGATTCATATTCAAGATAATACACTGTGTGGAATGATTTTGCCGCGCTCAGGATTGGGTCATAAACATGGAATCGTCTTGGGTAATTTAGTTGGCTTAATTGACTCCGATTACCAAGGACAATTATTCATTTCAATTTGGAACCGTAGTCAAACGGCATTCACTTTAAACCCAATGGAGCGGATAGCTCAATTAGTAATTGTGCCTGTAGTTCAGGTTGGTTTTGAAGTGGTTGATGATTTTGGTGATTCTAGCCGTGGCGCGGGTGGCTTTGGTAGCACAGGAAAACACTAAGACTAATTTTAATTATTAACGTTTAAAAAGGTGGTGTAATTTATGCAAGAAGAATTTAAAATTCTGGCGGCCGCAGAATCTGGCAATCTCGCCTTATTTGAATTATTAATTACGCCTACTACAAACTTTAATTTTGTCGATACTAATGGATTAAGTACATTAATGCATGCCGCTGCAAATGGTCATGTAAGCATTACCTCAAGCTTAATTCAAGCAGGTGTACAACTGGATTTACAAGATAAATACGGACGCAGTGCATTAATGTTAGCGGCCTCGCGCAATCATGCAGAAATTGCGCAACTACTAATTGAAGCCGGTGCGCAATTAGAATTGACAAACTCATTAGGCGAAACTGCATTAATTCGTGCGGCGTCTTATGGCAATACCACTGTAACTAAATATTTACTAACTGCTGGTTCAAAACTAGACTCGCAAAATGAGTTTGGTTGGAGTGCGCTAATGCGGGCGGCATATGGTGGGCACAGTGGAGTTGTCTCGATTTTAATTCATGCCAAAGCCAAATTAGATCTTCAAGACGCAGATAATTGGAGCGCTCTAATGTGGGCGGCATCCAATGGTTATGCTAATACCGTCGCGATTCTAATTAGTGCAGGTGCGCAATTAGACCTACAGAACAAGCATGGTGCAACTGCGTTAATGATTGCAGCTTATTATGGTCATCTCTCAACGGCATCATTACTAATTGAAGCTGGAGCCAATATAACTTTACAAGAACATGCTGGTGCAACTGCACTAGCTTGGGCATCAGCTAATGGTCATCTTTATCTGGCAGAACGTTTGAGGATAGCAAAGAAAGAACTAGATAAAAACTACAACATCGCCAACTCAAGTAAATAATATTATATAAATATCATACAGCTCTATTGCAGCTAATTTAGTGGCGCATACCGCGCTGGGATTTAATCACCACAATCACGCCCAAGATTAAACTGGTAATAGCAATCAACTCATTTGGCAGCGGACAGCGTTGTTCAAACATAAAGCTATAAACTAACCCAAAAATAGTTTCAGAAATAATTAACGCCCCGCCAATTGAAGGTGGACAGTTTTTTGCACTATACGCCCAGAATATATTTGCCAACCAAGAGGCTCCAAAACCCAGCACCATACTCCACAAGATAAATTTTATTAGCTCGGGATGAATTAAGAGTGACGTACCATGATGCGATAAAACAAAAATTGGTAGAATAAAAATTAAGCTCACTACCCCGATTAGCGATGAATAATCTAGACTACGAATATGTGCATGCGTCGCCATAAATCTTGAGTTAGCAATTGCAAACCATGACCACATCACCAGCGCAATTAATAATAAAATTATGCCGCGCAGACTAACTTGGCTTAATGAGGCTAAATTGGCCTTAAATATTAACGGATAAACCAATAAACACGCCAAACCAAAGATAATTAAAATCAAGCCCCAAGTCAATCGCCGATTAAAATTTGGTCGACTAAATAAGGTCACCGTCACGGGTAAACTGCCAATAATTAGTGATGCGACAATCCCATTACTCTCACGCACACCCATAAATAAAATTAGACTATACAACCAAAACCCTGTTGCACTGAGAATAATTATCTGTAGCATTTCGCGGATAGTCAAACTTCGCATCACACGAATTAATTTCGGCAATGACAATAAACTAATCAAACCAAAAAAGAAAAATCGCCCAAAAGTGATTTCTAAGCCGCTAAAATTAGCCAAGACCATCGGCACTAAAAACGGCGTTCCCCAAAAGACTCCAGCCAGGATTCCTGCCATTATTCCACGGTTTTGACTACGATACATAAATAACCTTATAAATTATAACTTGGTGATTAAATTTAATAAATCAGCGCCAAAACGCTCTAATTTAACATTGCCGATTCCATAGACTGATTGTAAGTCTAATTCATCACTGGGTTTTAAATTTACTATTTCGCGCAAACTACGATCAGATAAAATCGCATGATGCGATACTTTATGGCGAATTGCCATCGTATGCCGCCAATTCAGCAAATTATGATAAATTCGTTCCTCTTGTTCCGTTTTAAGCCATTGATTTAACTGAATTGACTCTACAATTTTATGCGGATTTTTCTTCAGCCAAACTTGTTGGATGCCACGCATAACCGCCAATGAATTGGCATTCAATTTAAGCGCACCCGTCATAAAATCAATATCGAGTAAATTTTGGCTATACAATTGACGAATCGAACGACGTAATTCTTTTTCGCTATGTTCACTGGCAATGCCAAAGGTCGATAATTTGTGCTGCTCCCAAACTTGCACTGGAGTAGTCGCTTTGCCACGTAAGACATCAATCACCTGCCCGATTGCAAATTTTTGCTGCATGCGATAAATTGCCGATAAAATCTTTTGCGCTAACACCGAACTATCAACTAAATTATTTTGGCTTAAACACACATCACAATGCCCACAACTTTCCGATTCTTCACTCAATGCCATCAACAAAGTTTGCCGACGACAAGTAATGCTATCGCAATAAGCAATCATTTTCTTTAATTTATCTAATTCATAACGTTTTTTTAGATCCTCAACTTCACTAGTTAGAATCATTTGTGAAAGCTCAAATATTTCTTTGAAACCATAATTAACTACGCTATTAGCCGCCATACCATCGCGCCCAGCCCGCCCCGACTCTTGGTAGAAATGATCAATTGAGCGAGGCATATCAAAATGATAGACGTAACGCACATCGGGTTTATCAATCCCCAAACCAAAGGCCACCGTTGCAACCATTAACATCGAGGAACTTTGCAAAAATTGGGTTTGATGTTCGCTCCGCGTGACATTATCCAAGCCGGCATGGTAATTAATCGCGGCTATCCCTTGAGCATTCAAGAAAGTTGTTACATCATCAACTTTTTTACGTGAATTACAATAAATGATTCCCGCATCATTTTTGTGCTGCTGAATAAAATCGGTAAGTTGTTTTTTGCCATTATTTTTCTCTAACGCCGCATAATATAAATTTGCGCGATTAAATGACGAACTAAATAATGGCGCATCTTTGAGGCGTAAATAATGCAAAATATCGGTTTTAGTGTAATAATCCGCCGTTGCAGTTAAAGCTAAACGCGGAGTTTTAGGAAAAAATTTAGCCAAAATTTCAAGACGACGATATTCGGGACGAAAATCATGCCCCCAATGCGAGACACAATGCGCTTCATCGATGGCAAATAAACTAATTTTAATTCGACTAAGAAAGCTTAAAAACCATTCACTGACTAATTTTTCTGGCGTGACATAAACTAATTTAACTAGACCATTCCGAATTTTTTGAATTGAGCTTTGATTTTCACTAAATTCACACGCCGAGGATAAATAGACCGCCGCGACGCCTAATTCCGTCAAACTCGCCACTTGATCTTGCATCAAGGCAATCAGCGGTGAAACAACGATCGCCACTCCATCAAGTAACAACGCAGGAATTTGATAACACAATGATTTACCACCACCAGTTGGCAGTAGCACCAATCCACTCCCACCGCTTAAAACATGGTTAATAATCGCCTCTTGCTGTCCTTGAAAACAAGAATAGCCATAGGTATGATTTAAAATTTTGAGTGGGGTATTTAATTGTGGCATGCGTCGCAATGACTAATTTCTATAGAGGAAAACAAGTAGTTATTTTAACACAGCTCAGCATATTATCGCGTATTGCTAAGGCATGCTATCTGCACATAGGTACTTATTTAATTAAATAACGGCTAATTTAGCTATCAGATCCACTTTTTACGGCGAAAAAACAGTAGCATACCACATGAAATCAATCCCATCACCACCAGTGCAGCAGGATAACCATAGTGCCAATCCAGCTCGGGCATATATTTAAAATTCATGCCATACAGGCTAGTGACAAACGTTATCGGAATAAAAATCGTTGAAATAATCGTTAATACTTTCATAATTTCATTCATTTTATTGGTCACCAAGGATAAATAAATATCCATGATACTAGAAACCATATCGCGTAAAGTTTCAACGGCATCAATTGCCTGCACAACATGATCATACAAATCACGTAAATAAAGTCGTGTAAATGCGGTAATAAATTTATGATCAGCTTGTAATAAATGACTAATTTCTTCACGAATTGGCCACACGGCTTTACGCAACAACAAAATTTTATGCTTTAATTGAAAAATTTCCCGTGCATTTTGTTGCGTCGGACTAATGATAATATTTTCTTCGATGCTCTCAATCTTATCGCTAATTTTTTCCAAAACTACAAAATATTGGTCAATCGTGGCATCCATCAAACGATAAGCTAAATAATCACTACCATTTTCTAGCAGATTAACACTATGCCCTGTACGCAAACGCTCACGGATGAAATTAAATGCGGGAAACGGACTTTCGCTAAACGACAAGACAAAATTTTGCCCAATTACTAAACTAAGTTGCTCGGTATTCATTTTACCCAGCTTATGGCTCCAAGTGAGAATTTTTAACGTAATAAAAATATAATCATCGAAGTCCTCTATTTTAGAGCGTTGTGACACATTTAAAATATCTTCGACACTCAATGGGTGAAGTTTATACTTTTCGGCGATTTGTTCAATCAGATGAATATCACGTAAACCATCAACATGAATCCATGTAATATAATTGTCTTTATCTTGAAGTGATTGTTGATCCAGCTGCGTATAGGTCTGCTGATTAAATTCCTGATTATTATATGTGGCTATCGTAACTTGAGGAATTACCTCTAATTTACTGCCTGTATAAATTGGCGTACCAGGCAGTTGCCCAGCTTTTTTAACGCGTTTTTGAATATCTGTGCTCATCGCATTTCCAGTACAAATTGTAATTTTTTATTATCGACTTAAAATAAAGCTGTTCTCACGCTTATAAAACCCAAATATGCATTTATTTTTTTAAATCTCTATGATTCGTGACTATATACGTCATTAAAATCACTAAAAATAATTGATTTATCAGAATTTATTTTAACCAAAACCTGTAGCATGTTTTTTGAAAAATACTCTTCAGGTGATAATTGAGCCTTTATCACTTCTAATGTTTAATCCTAGTTATAGATCAATTTTCATGATGGCGATATTTAGGCACACCTTAATAGCAACAGGTTACTTAAGTGTGATTAATAAACAATTATCAGCTTAAAATTAGCTTTCTCAATATCATTAATTAGTTTTATTTCTTTAAAGGTTTAGCCAGTCCAACAAAGACCACCATTCCATCTCCACCAGGATTGCTTGTTGCATCAATTAGAAGACTTGGTTTCCAATTGTTAGTAACCCAGAGATTTCCTGCCTGATCTATATGACCGGAAGTCATACGCATTAATGGATGAAAATCTGGTGCACCATTTGGTCCGTACAATGGATCTCCATTGGACAGCAAAACTTGACTACCACCGCTGGGTAAAGTATAACCGCTCGCAGGAGAAATTGGCGTTCCTAAAGAGGCATTGGCTGGGCAACCTTTCACTGCTGCCCCACATATTTTAGCAACACCATATTCGCCATTGTTATTTGGGAAAAAATTCACAGCATAGATGTTATCATTACCATCAACAGTTACATCCCAAGTTGCAACAATACCACCACCAGCAAAACTTTTTACATTCGCTCCATCTGCGTTAACCATATAAATAGCCGATTCTTTAAACGATGAAACCCAAATATTTCCATATGAGTCAAGATCTATTCCTAATGGTGATTGACCAACTTTAACTGAAGTTACTTGTTCAATTATGCCACTATCGGTTAATTTAAATTTAGCAATGCTTGACTCATTATTAAATGAAACCCACGCTTGGTTATCTGCTGAAATTGAAATATCAAAAGGATTTAGCTTAACGGTAGAATAATATCTACCCTGATCTGGGTTACCAGATGGATATACTACGATTCGCTGGTTACCATTACTAGCGATCCACAGGTTATTATTACTATCAGATTTTAGTGCTTGAACGCGGTAAACTAAATTATTAAATCCTGTTGTCTCAGAAAGAGCAAGCCCAGTTGAGCTAAACAATGAAATGCTTCCACTTGGGATCAGATCCCCCCAACCAAAATTACCTAACCAAATTTGATTGAGTGAGTTCATTGAAACTCCATATCCTGCGCCTAAAATACCACCACCATAAACAGGTGATTGAACCGTGTCATTTTGCCCATCGGCAGGTGCGCCATTAGGTTTTAGAACAATCATACAATTGGTGGAATTTGGCGTGCCTTGTACTACATTGTTAGTTATCCATAGATAGCCATTTTGATCAAAAACAAAATTGCCAGGACCACCAAAAGGACATGACTCACTACCAGTATTATTGAATTTCAAGGCGAGAGTCCAAGCATCTGGTATTCTCAACAAAGATGGTGTATAAAGATTCTGACTAAGATTAGAAATTGCCACTATTTCATTTACGCCTTGTGCCGGATTTAGCGCTAAATTTTGCAACGCTTGAAGCGTATTCTTCGGTATAGTTCCATTAACAGCTTTTGCAACATTAAAAAGCTCCGTACAGCTTGCATTGTGTTTGATACATTCAGAAATAGCATTTGCCAAGGTATTCATTAAGCGCAAAGCATTACTTTGATCGGCGTTCGGCGGACTAGAAATTACATTGCTTAACTGACCACTAGCGATTGAAACTAAATTTTGATTCATGCCACTTGCAATCAAAATTGAACTTTGTGGTCCAGAGATAATATTACCTTGCCAAAATTGAGCCATCGCATAGGCTGACGCAACAGTGGTTAATTCGTTTATAACTAGACTTGACTCAGTATAATTACCAATGACTAGCGCTAGTTCAAGCTGACTTTCATTAGTAGCCGTTAGATATAGCTGACTAGTTATTAGTGAATTAGGGATTTGCAATGAAAATTTACCACTATTATTCGAGGTAGTTTGTCTGATTAAATTTGTAGATGACTCAGTAATTGCGTATAAATTTACCGTATAACCAGATAATGGTTGACTACTATTCAAATTACCCGATTGAACGGTTCCATTAATTTGAAGATTGGAAACTGCATTTCCTGTACCACTTGAACACGCAAAAATAATACTGGAAACGAAACCCCAAATAAACAGTCTAAGTAGCCCCATCATTTATACCTTAAAATAAATAAAACGCATTATCCAACTAAAACTTTAACGACTCGACTAATAACTAATTGCGCTACAAAAAACCATGGCATACACCATGGTTTTAAACATTATTGATAAGCAGGCCTAAGCTAATTTAGCTAGTTGCGCTTGCAGTTGCGCAATAACCCCATTTAACTCATTAACCCGCGTGGTATCCAGTGCGACCAAGTTAGCTGGCGCACGTTCGAGATACTTAGGATTATCTAATTTAAGGCGAAGTTTTTCTACTTCTTTGCCATGCTTCTCAATTTCTTTGCTCAAGCGAACTGTCTCTACGGCAACATCAATTTCTACCTTAAGCATTAATTCAACAAGAGGAAGCGATTTAATTGGAAAATCTAAACCCTCAAATGAGCTAACAAAGCTAATTTCAGAAACTTTTGCCATCGATTGAATATATGCCGCAAACTGATTAATTCGCGCAGAATTATCTTGAGTTTCAGATGGTTGTAATTTAATAAACAACGGCACATTTTCACTTGGTTTCAAATTCATCTCAGCCCGCAAATTACGAATTTCAACAATAATTTCTTTTAAAAATTTAATGTTATCCGCAACATTGTGTTTGCTCGCATTAGACGTAATCTCTCCTGCTTCAGCGGTTTGCTTTAAATCAAAATAATCTGCCGCTACGGGAAATTGCGCTAACATTATCGATGGCGTAGCTTTCTTATCGGTCAATGGCGCAAGCACTTGCCAAATTTCTTCAGTTAAAAATGGCATAAATGGATGTGCTATTCGTAACACAGCTTCCCACACGCTAATTAAAGTGTCAATCGTTGCCGCACGCACTGCACGATCAGCGGATTGCAAATTAACTTTAGCTAATTCCAAATACCAATCACAAAATTGATTCCAAATGAATTCATAAATTTGTTGGGTAGCTAAATCGAAACGATAAGTTTTAAAACCCTCATCAACCGCTGTAATTAATTGTGCTAATTCCAATAAAATCCAATTATCAATTAGCGATTTATCCGCTGCATTGGATGTTCCAACTAATTCACGATGCGTTGTAATATTCATCAAAACAAACTTACTCGCATTAAAAATTTTATTACAAAAATTCCGGCTACCTTCAATACGTTTTAAATCAAAATTAATATAACGTGCTTGCGTTGCTGCTGTGGCTAATGAAAAACGCAACGCATCGGCACCAAAGGCTAAAAATCCATCTGGATAATCTTTGCGGGTTTGTTTAGCAATTGCTTCGGCTTGTTTAGGATTCATTAAATTAGCGCTACGTTTGGCAACTAAATCATCAATTGAAATTCCATTAATAATATCCAGCGGATCAATTACATTCCCCTTAGATTTAGACATTTTTTCACCATGCGCATCCATGATTAAGCCATTAATATAAATATCTTTAAATGGAATTTCGCCAGTGAATTCTTCGGTTAACATAATCATCCGTGCAACCCAGAAGAAAATAATATCAAAACCAGTCACCAACACATTTGAGGGTAAAAACATGTCTAGTTCTTCGGTTTTTTCAGGCCAACCTAAGGTTGAAAAAGCCCATAAGCCCGAACTAAACCACGTATCTAAAACATCATTATCTTGGCGTAAGTTACTTTGCCCTGCTTGTTGCTCAGCCTCTTCACGAGTGCGTGCAACATAAATTTTACCCGCATCATCAAAGTAAGCAGGAATACGATGCCCCCACCATAATTGGCGTGAAATACACCAATCTTGAATTTTTTCTAACCATTGATCATAGGTCTTTTTCCAATTTTCTGGCACAAAGCGAATTTTACCGCTTTCAACTAATTCCAAACCGCGCGCAGCAAATTTATCCATATCCATAAACCATTGATCGGTTAATAGCGGTTCAATTACCACACCAGTGCGGTCCCCTCGTGGAACCATTAATTTATGTGGTTTAATGTCAACCACTAGCTCGAGCGCTTCTAAATCAGCAACGATCGCACGTCTAGCCGCAAAACGTTCCAGACCTTGATATTTAGCTGGTGCATTCTCATTGATATTACCATCCAGAGTCATGATATTGATCATCTCAAGATTATGCCGTTTACCCAATTCATAATCGTTAAAATCATGGGCTGGTGTAATTTTTACACAACCAGTACCAAAGGCAGCATCAACATAATCATCTGCAACTACGGGGATTTCACGTCCAACCAACGGCAAAATTAAATATTTACCCAATAAATGCTGATAACGTTCATCATCTGGATTAATCGCCACCGCAACATCACCGAGCATCGTTTCAGGGCGCGTCGTTGCAATCACAATTGATTCCGCACTATCTTTAACCATATAGCGAATATGCCACATTTTGCCATTTTCTTCCTCGGAAATAACTTCCAAATCAGACACGGCAGTTTGCAAATTAATATCCCAATTCACTAAGCGTTTACCGCGGTAAATATACCCTTTTTCAAATAAACTAACAAACACCTCATTGACCGCTTTTGATAAACCCTCATCCATCGTAAAGCGCTCACGCGACCAATCACAAGAAGCACCCAAACGACGCATTTGGCTGGTAATAGTATTTCCAGAATATTCTTTCCATTCCCAAATTTTCTTCACAAATTCTTCACGCCCCAAATCATGGCGTGAGACACCCTGAGCTTCCAATTGACGCTCAACCACAATTTGCGTAGCAATCCCCGCATGATCGGTTCCTGGTTGCCATAGGGTATTAAACCCTTTCATCCGATGATAACGTATCAACGCATCCATGATAGTTTGCTGAAAAGCATGCCCCATGTGCAAAGTACCAGTTACATTTGGTGGTGGGAGTTGGATGCAATAACTTGGTGCAGTTTTATCGAGACTAGGTTTAAAATATCCATTTTGTTCCCAGATTGGATACCATTTATTTTCAATTTCATTGGGTGTATAAGAGGTTGCTAATTCCATTATCGAGAGATTCCTAATTAAAAGAGTGTATTTAAGGGCAAATTTTAGCATAGATACGCCGCTTAAGCCAGCTATTTGCAATATTGCCAGCCGCTTAACTATGGTAAAATCTTGCAGTTTCAAAAAGGAAAAGCAATGACACGAATTTTAGGCATAGAAAGCTCTTGTGACGAAACAGGAATTGCTATTTATGATAGCGAACGCGGGCTTTTAGCCGATACACTTTATTCACAAATTGAATTACATCGCCAATATGGTGGCGTAGTTCCCGAATTAGCTTCGCGCGATCATTTACGCAAAATTATTCCTTTAATTGATGAATGTCTTCAGCAAGCTAAATCTAGCTTAAGTGACATCGATGCCATTGCTTATACCGCAGGTCCTGGTTTAAATGGTGCATTGCTGGTCGGTGCAAGTGTGGCGAATGCGCTAGGCTTTGCGAATAATTTACCCGTGATTCCTATCCATCACCTCGAGGGACACTTATTATCCCCACTCCTTGCCGCCAATAAACCTCAAGCACCCTTTGTCGCACTGCTCGCCTCAGGTGGACATAGCCAGTTGATTGCAGTTCATGAAATTGGTAACTATGAATTACTCGGTGATACTCTCGATGATGCTGCGGGTGAAGCCTTTGATAAAACCGCTAAAATGCTTGGTTTACCTTATCCGGGTGGAAAATTTATTGCTGAATTAGCCATCAATGGTCAAGAAAAATATCCATTACCACGCCCAATGTTACACAGTGGTGATTTAGCCATGAGCTTTTCGGGTCTAAAAACCGCAGTTTTAACCTTGATTAACAAATTAGAACAGCAACAGATACAAATTGAAGGACAAGTTTTAGCCGATATAGCCAAATCAATTGAAGAAGCGATTACCGATGTTTTAGTCAAAAAATCACTCGCGGCACTAAAACAAAGTGGAATTAAACGCTTAGTCGTTTCAGGCGGAGTTAGTGCTAACTTAACCTTACGCCAAAAATTGGATAGTCTCACTCAGAAACATAATTTTAAGGTGTTTTATCCGCCTTTAGAGCTCTGTACCGATAATGGCGCAATGATCGCTTTGGCTGGCGCTTATCGCTTAGCTAATCAAAAATTTAATTATAGTTTCACCGTGCGTCCACGCTGGGATTTAACTAAAATTGACCATGAATAATATTTTAAAACACCTACTTCCCAGTAACCCATCGCGTATTGCAATAGTTGCCAATGGCGAATTTCCCAGCCAAGTTGCAATTATTGAACATTTAACTGATTCTAATTTAATTATTGCATGTGATGGTGCAATTAACCAACTTGCCGCCAACAACATTTTGGCGGATTATGTGATTGGCGATGGCGACTCAAGTTCCCTAGATAAAATCCAGCTATTTGCCAAAAATCCGTATATAAAAATCCCCGATCAGAATAGCAACGATTTAAGTAAAGCCGTTAATTTCCTCGAGCAAACCTTTGGTACACAATATGAGGTAATTATTTATGCTGCCACGGGATTACGCGAAGATCATGCGCTTGCCAACATAGCTCTACTACTCCAATATGCCAAGCGCTTTAAAAACATTCATATGTTAAGTGATCACGGGATTTTTAGCGTCTGCCACAGTGGCACTCAAACATTGACTAGCAGCGCTGGACAACAAATCTCATTCTTTAGCCTTGAGCAAGCTCAGAATAATTTTCTTAGTTGCCCCGAACTAAAGTGGCCGCTAATTAACCTAAGACTAGAATATTTAAATAGCGGTACATTAAATCAAGCGACTGGCGAACAACTAACCATTAGTTGTAACCATCCGACGCTAATTTTCCGTGCCTTTGAAACCAAATCTAATTAGTTATCGTAGTTCAAATATAGGTAAACTATTCATCTAGTGATTTAAATAAAATATGAGTGATGTCAATTGAAACAGATATTACACCAATCCAGAGCATCATTAGTATAAAAGCACTTCTTGAAGATGTATTATTACCATTCACCTCTAAATATAATTCGATTGGTATCAGCTATACGCAACTCAACTCTAAACTCTCTGGAGTTAAACCTATAACTAAACTCTCCACATAAGAAAAGAGAGGCTTACTTGCATAAGACCTCTCTTTTATTCAATAAATCGCACCTAGCTTTGCTAATTCAACTTAATTCGTCGTTGGATGACCATTTAATGACATCACACCACTTTCCATTGAAATAACACTACTTAAATTACCCGCACTTTCTTGAATAAAACCCTTTTTCTGCCAAACTTGGAGTTGATTATCCAATAAAATATTAACTACTTTTGCCAATGCATCAGAACTCTGTTGATCCATTTGCGCATTACCAGCTGTTAAAAAATACTTCATTTGTAATAAAAATAAATATGACATCACTGGCTTTGGAATACTAAAATCAACTTTAAGCGATAATTTTGACATAAACTTAGTTTTATCATTCATATCTGCAGATTCAAAACCGTGCGTAGTTGCTTTACCCGACAGAGTTATTAGTCCAGTCGGAGTTTTAACCGTCAATTTATTCAATTCCACTACTGGTGACTCAATAAAAATCGGAGTCAGATTATTTTTCAGCAACTGAATCGTCTGCGCTTTATTCGCATCTCGAGCCGCATCGGTTAATCCAGCTTCATCATTCAAAGTATCCACAACCGCACTAAATTTGTCAGCTAGAATATGATCTAAACTAAAATCAAAGACCATTGGTCCATAACTTAATTTATTACTAACTAATGATTCAAAACCAGCTTGCACATTCGCGGCGAAGAAATTATTTTCATCACTACTTATAGATTTATAATAAACCTCAGATAAGGTAAATCTAGTTGGATTAATTACATCTAAACCATTGAGGAAATCTGCCGAATTAATGCCCGTAAATACCCGAATCACTTCACCTAATTTTAAATCACTCGTTGAACTTTCCGTTAGATTAATACTAAATTTCTCTAGATCTAACATTGTATTGCCAACCTTGATATCGTGGATACTGCGTGAAGAATTAGCTGTATAATACAAATTTTTAAACGAAATATCACCTTTGGTTGGAGCAGAAAAATCTAAATTTGGTACTGAAAAACTATTCTCAAACTTATTAAACTTATTATCATAAGCAACATCCCATTTCAAACCACCCCAATTAACCTTAACGCCAGACAAAGCCTCTTGATAGTCAAAGCTTGGTGAAAAAATCTTGTATTTACCTGAGTTATTCAAATATAAGATATTACTAATCTGTAATGGCTGCTCATCTTTAAAAAACGTTTTTAAAACGCTATTAATGCTTTCAGGAAAGGCTAAATCAGTTGTCGAGTAAGCAATAGTTGGTAAAATATTACCATGCATCCATCCCGCAAATAAACCATTGGTAATATGTGTTTTATAACTTAATTGATAGCCTGACTCAGCAAATTGGAAACTTGATTCTTGCGTTTTAAGCGGTAACATCGTTACGAAATTCTTAATAGCTTGGTTATTCACCGCCAGCGTCACATCCATTTCTGAGGTAAACCAACTTCTTGAGTAATTTTTGTTGACAACCTTAATAAATTTGCTGTCCGTCATTTTAACAAATTGGGTCTCAAATTGCTTCTCGGCAATAATTCCGAAAAAATAAGCTGAAACAATTTGAACTAAAATCAAGCCCAAAATAATTGCCCCAAGCACCTTTAAATTTATCTTCAATACTTTTTTTAACATTCATGAACCCTTTATGTGGATGACTTTACCAATTAAACAATCGCTAATTTTATTTGAATAGTTGTTAAATTGGCATAAATTAGGCTATAATTATATCATTAATGCACTGTGTACAAAAAAATATCTGGCTGATTAATCAATCACGTACGGCAATTAACCCAAAACGAAAGCTTAGAGCATGATAACTAAGCCACACGTAAAATCTAATGTAACCAAAGGAACTCTAATGACTGAATGTTTATTTTGTAAGATAATTGAAAAAACAATCCCAAGTACAATAATTTATGAAGATAATGAGATACTAGTCTTTAATGACATCAACCCTTGTGCAGAGGTTCACTTTCTCTTAATTCCAAAACGGCACATTACCAATATGTTGCAGTTAAATGAATCAGATGCTGAATTGATGGGGTTTCTCATGCTAAAAGCCAATCAATTAGCTATCGCACAAGGATTAGGCAATGGTTATAAGACTTTGATTAACACAGGTGTCAATGGTGGTCAGGAAGTTTATCATTTACATGTACATGTCTTTGGCAATAAATAACTTTACAACAACGCCAATCTTTAGCGCACCCATCAAGATGATGCGCTAGCAAACGAATTAGTGCATATAGCTATTTAATGCACTTTCATAATTGCCACTCTCAGGTGTTGATACTGTATTTGGATTACTAGCTGGGCTAATGTTTGAATTATTTGAGTTATTCGTCGCACCACTAATTGGCACGCCCATCATCATCGGTGTCATAGCCATACTTGAATAATAACTCGGATAATACACGGCTTGAGGTTGCTGCTCGATTACAACGGTATTAGAGTTAGCAGGCACTACAACTTGATTAGTTGCAGTCGAATTATGATTAATCTCCGCACTATTTAAATTATAACTTTTACCAGTCTGATTATTCGTAACCACTCCAGTTTGATGTGAGTAAGTATTTGCATGTGTATAATGCTTTTGCTCTTGACCTTTATAAGTATAAGAATGATTGTTTTGATTATTCGTTAGCGTTTCGGTTTGCGCCTTATGGTGCGTATTATTACCATACCCGGTGCTAGTGCTACCTTGTACAGTGTAAGATTTATTATTATTTTGATCAGTTAGCGTTGTGGTATTAGACTTTGTACCATTTCCATTGTAAGTTGTAGTTTTATCTACATTATAGGTTTGCCCATTTTTTTGAAAAGTATTATCCTGCGTATGGCTATAACTATGTCGATTCCAATCATCTTGATCAGGGGCTGAAAAGCGTTCTGCCAATGCATTTAACGATATAGACATTAAAATTAAACTTAGAATTTTCATAATCACCCCACAACAAAATCATGAGCTAGCTTAGCTCTTTTAAACATTAAGCCACTAATTTTAACATGGCTATATAAGATATTTCAATTTAAACCTCGTAAGTTTATACCAAGTTGGCACTCAATAAAACCTCCGCTAATTTTACTCTAAACCGCTTCAAAGCTGCCTATTTTAAAGACATAAAAAGGCATTTATCTTAACAACACCGACACCAAAACAGCTAGCAAAACCCAAAACACTAAATTGAATTACGACTCGAATTAATGCTTGCTGCCAAAGATTTTTTAATAATTTTTTCACATAAAGCATAATCAGGATCAGTATGCTCTAAACTACGCAACCTATTCATGGCAAATTGCTGAATAACCAGCAAAGGTAAAACTATTTCTTCGCGCGCTTGAATCGACTTCCACTTAACTGGATTATTTGCAATTAATTTATCATGCCGTGAAATTAACAACAATAGCTGCTGAGCTAATTGAGCCTCGGCATAAATTTTCTGCCAAAACCCACCAAATTTAACATCGCTTTGCAAATGACGAGTAATGGCAAAATTGGTATTCGCTAAACTCTGCATGGAATTATCTAATAAACCTTTAAATAGCAACGAGCTCTGATATAAATTGCTAAATTTGGCCACATTAGCATGATCTTCACGGATCATTTTGCTTAATGCTGTACCCAATCCATAGTAGCCCAGTATATTTTGCTTCATTTGCATCCATGCACCACCAAAAGGAATCGCACGCAAATCTTCTAATTTTAATTGTCCCGCCTGACTACGTTTTGCAGGACGAGAACCAATATTCGCTTCAGATAAATATTTTAACGGCGTTATTTCTTCTAGATATGGAACAAATAACGGATCATAACGCAGTTCACTATAGGCTTCAAATGACAACTCCGCCAACTGGCTAATTAACTTCTCACCAGCAGAGTCAATCACACTAGTTCTTTCGGTTAATAAGCGTCCACTTATCCCAGCACTTAGTAAATGTTCAATATTAAATCCAGCCGAGTCAATAGTTCCAAAGCTCGCTGGAATACTTTGCCCTTGCACGGTTAATTGAATTTGATTATCCTCAATCTCTTGTGCCAAACTTTGATAAAAAGCATAAGTTTCACCACCTCCACGCGATGGAGGACCACCACGCCCATCAAAAAACACTACCGCAATATCATATTTAGCCGCCAACTTACTCAAACGCTTTTTAGCTTGAAAGATTGCCCAATTCGCCATTAAATAGCCACCATCTTTGGTTCCATCGGAAAAGCCCAGCATAATTGTCTGTTGCCGCTGCCACACTTTAAGATTTTTCTGGTAAATTGGTAAATTATATAAGGTTTCCATAATTTGATCCGCATTAGCTAAATCTTCAATAGTTTCAAATAATGGTACAATTTCAAGTCGTAATGCTGGCTGATTAGCTAAATCATTGTTGACAATCTGTGCCAACCAAAGCACCTCTAAAATACTGGCAACCGAATCGGTATTACTAATCACATAGCGTTCGATTGACTCAAGACCATTTTTAGCCTGAATAGTTTGAACTGCTTGCAAGGTTGCAATTACTTCAAGGGCTAAAGCTGTATAATTTCCATTTGATAAACCTTGATTGTCAATTGAAGCACTCAAAAGTTTTATCTTCTCATCTTCAGCTAACTTTAAGTAATCTGGACAAAGTGATGTCGAACGCAAAATATCTGCAACAACTTGGCGATGAATTGAGCTATTTTGACGAATATCAATTTTAGCAAAATAAAAATGAAATAAATTAATTTTCTTAATCAAATCTTGGACTAAATTAACAAATAAACCATGATATTGATTGCTCAACTTCTTACTAACTTGCTGTAAATCAGTAATTAATTGGCTGGAGCTTAAATAACTATCATGCCTAATTTTCAAGGCTATTGCGGTTAATAATTCACTAATTCCAGCAAAAGTTAAACGTCGTCGCAAAGCCTGCAAATCTTGATAATAACAGCGTAATAGTGAGCTACGCAATTTATCCGCGACTTCCAAGGTTACCTCTGCCGTGACAAATGGATTGCCATCACGATCGCCACCTGGCCAAAAGCCCAGCTCAATACACGTGGTTTGACAAGGCAATTTATGTTGAATTTGCGGTATAACTTTATAAAAAACATTTTCCAAAAACCAAATTATGCTGTGTGCTTCATCAACAGGCGTAGGTTTATTTTGATTGCCAAAGCGGGTTAAGCCCATTTGCAAAAATAAATCGCGCACTTCCGCAATATCATCACGAATAATTGCTTGACGTAAAGCATTAATAATTCCCAAAATCGCGGTAGGATAAAATTGAGTTGGATGTGCGGTTAAAACTAGCCTTGTTTTAAAACTACGCAACAGACGCTCCAAATTAAGCATTTGTAACTCATTATCTTGAGCATTAAATTGAGTTAAGAGGTAATCAACGGTTCCATAACCAGATAAATCATTTAACTGACTAAATGCAGCATACTCCAGAGCATCAAATAACACCACTTGGCGCTCAATGAATTGTAGAAACTTAACCAATAAATGTAATGGCTGCTGTTGTGTCGTAGTTTGATGAGCAATATATTCATTAATAATTTGTGGCGCAGTTTTACCTTGGGCTAATCCCACACTACATTGTTTAGCAAATAATGGTAGTAATGCTCCAGCTTGATCTGGATCGTCAAAAGGTAAATCCAAAAATAGTCCATTAAAAATTTTATATTTCAACAAAACATCACGCTCGAATGCTTGCAATTTATCTTGATGAACATAGGTCATATTTATTAATTCCTGTTAAGATTAACCAGTAAAATTGATTAAGTACAATATCTTTTACGACGATTTCTAGCTTAGCCATAATTTATTTAGTATTATTTTTGAAATCTCTTTGTATAGAGATGTAAACTAATTATGCCAATTAGCGCAGCAACAATTAAAATATACAATGCAATATTATCATGATATGAATGAACCTGATAATGTGCAACATCTAGAGCTAACAGAGTTAGGCTACCAAATAAATTATATGACAAAAAACTCCCTAAATAACGTCCAGATAAGCGATTATGACAATGAAAGTCAGTTACCGTATACATAACTAATGGATATAAACGAATAAATGCTCCATAAAAGAAGGCAACAATGTACAACCACAAACGATAATCCGTATAAACTAATTCAAAATAAATCCAAAAAATACAGATAACAATACCACTTGCATAAAAGAAAAACATTATGTCACGTGGCTTAAACTTAGTTTCAATTACGCGGATAAAATTAGTCCCCAAAAAGGCGATCACCGTAGTATGTAAAACAGTTTGATTAATCAATTGATGCGACCACCCCATGCCAAGATGGGATAAATTTGGCATCCGAAAAATAATCATGATAATTAAAGCCACGTTAAAGCACAAAATTGCCGAGCGACATAAGATATAAAATCCATCTCTTTTTAACGAGTACAAAAAATTTAAACGTGTAAAATGGTTTGAATACACTTTTAAATTTATTTTACGCTCAATAAAAACATAGCTCAAGACAATAAAACAAAATCCCATCAAGAATTGTAAGCGACAAATATAGTCATAAATAACCAGACTAAACCCTTGTGAAATAAATAAACGATTCACAAAAACGCTGACTAAAATGCCAACCTCTCCAGCAAAAATAATGAAATAAAACATATAGCGTCTAGATTTAGTCTGCTCTTGTGCATTCGCAAAACGAATCACAAATGCCAGCTCAAAGCCAAAAGCAAAGCCTTGAATCATTCTAATTAAGATAAACAAATAAGCAGCATAGATTCCAATTTCATTATAACTTGGCTGAAGTGCTAAAATTAGATAGCATAAACCAATTAAAACGGGCGCACGAACAGCGCTTTTTTGTGAGTAACTATCCTCAAGTAAATTAAACCAAAAATAACCAACCACTTTAGAAAACTGGCTGGCAACAAAAATCGAGCTAAATACTAGAAATGCAGAATACAACTCCATTGGCGGTAACAAAACAGGGCTCAAATATACCGAGTAACCAACATACATGGCTAAATCATACATATCCAAATAAATAATACTCGCGATAAAGAGCATCGTCCGAATTGGGATTTGTCGCAATGGCGAAGATTTAATTAAAAAGAAATTATAACTTAACATATAAAATAAAAATGTTTCTTGTAAAAATAAATTCGGTCATCTATGATGACCGAGTTTTAAAATGATTAATTTAATGGCTAGAAAATTGCCAGTTGATCCGTCACCCACAAACTTAACTCACTTGACAAGCGAGGTATAACTTGTTCAGTAATTCGTCGATAATACAATTTAAGCTGCTGTTTGTCTTCAGGACTTAGTAAATCAACCTCAATTAGTTTTTTGCAATATGGAACTAAGGTTAAATCTTCAAATTGATAAAATGGACCATAACTAGAAGATTTTGCCATAGCATGCTCAACCTCAGTAACTAAACACAAATTTTCAATACGAATTCCATATGTGCCATCAATATATAAACCAGGCTCGTTACTAACTATCATACCAGGCAATAACGCAACTCCTGAACTAGCTTGTGAAATTCGTTGTGGTCCCTCATGAACACAGAGGAAACTTCCAACCCCATGCCCTGTGCCGTGGCGATAATTCAAAAATTCGTTCCACAACGGCGTGCGAGCTAAAACATCTAAATTTTCTCCACAAGTACCCTGCACAAAAATACTCCGTGATAAAGCCAAATGCCCTTTTAACACCAAAGTGTAATGACGCTTTTGTTCAGCAGTTGGTTCACCCAAATGTACTGTACGGGTAATATCGGTAGTTCCCTCAAGATATTGACCACCAGAATCAAGCAAGTACAAACTATCATCTTTAATCACTTTACTCGTCTCTGGAGTTGCACGATAATGAATAACTGCACCATTGGCTGCATAACTGCTAATGGTAGAAAAACTTAAACCTTTGATATTTTCCTGTTTGCCACGGAATTCAGCTAATTGAGCGGCTGCACTAATTTCATCAACACCAGTTTGCCAATTATTTTCCAACCAATGCATAAACTCTACCATCGCAACGGCATCTTTAACATGTGCATAACGTGCACCATCTTGCTCAGCCTGATTTTTTAAGGCTTTTTTATTAACAATTGGTGAACGCGCATAACTAACTTGACTATTACGCTCAGCTTGCTGCAGCATCCAATAGCTGGCGGTTTTATCATCTAAACAAATATGAGTATTTAATTGAGCTACATAATCGCCAAATTCAGCATATTCTCTAACATTTACACCTGCAGACGTTAGCGTTTGACGCAACTCAGGGCTTACTTTAGCTAAATCCACAAACCAAATTGCTGAGCTTTGACCAACCAAAGCATAACTTATCACCAATGGATTATATTCAATATCCGCGCCACGAATATTAAATAACCACGCAATTTCATCCAGTACATTGAAAGCAATACAATCTACACTCTTTGCAGTTAACTCTTGTCTTAGCCAAATTAATTTATCCTTCACCGAAACTCCAGTATATAACTCAGCATACGCATAAGCTGGGGTTTTTGGTAAGGATAACTTTTCACCTAGTGCTAATTTACAATTATCAATTAAATTTTGCGCAATTATTACGACTTCTCCACCAATTTCTAGCATAATTTGCTGTAATCTTTGCACGCGACCAATTCCAACTAATTGCGGATCTATCCCAAGTCGCATTCCTTTGGCATGCTGCTGTAACCATTGTTCAGTTTCGGATACAAAACCTTGTTGTTTCATTAATTGAAAGCAGGCAGGATTTAATTGCTGTTCGGCTTGTAAAAAATAGCGTCCATCAGTCCATAAATAAGCCTGATCCAATGTCACCATAACTTCGCCAGCCGAACCATCAAAGCCACTAATCCATGGACGACGCTGCCAGCACTCGGGGACATATTCGCTATTATGTGCATCAATTGATGGCACTAAATAAATATCAACATTTACGTGACGCATTTCAGTACGTAATAATTCTAATCGTTGTAAAATACTCATACCAAACTCTCCTAAAAATAAACCACTTAGATTACATGACTAATTTTATCAGGTTTTATGCTTAATCAAGACTAATTATACCAATAACGTACATCTTTATTGTACCGCTAAAGCTGGAAATGCCGCAATTAATCCTAAAATAATGAACTGTGTACCAATTGCTAAGGTGAATAGACCCAAAACCTTAATTAATACATTCATTCCAATACCCCCCAAGAAGTCAAGCAGTTTCATGGAGTATTTAAAAATCACATAAATCAAAGCGGTAGTTATTAAGATGGCTAAAATTAATGACGACAAACGCGCCCAATTTAAACCAACTTCATCAGCATAAATAATAATCGTTGAGAAAGTTCCCGCACCAGTAGTTAATGGAATCGCAATCGGAATGACGGCCAGCGAAATAACTTTGGAATAACTACTTGGGCTATGAACTTGAGCTTCATCATCAGGCTTTGAATTAAGCATATTGATGCCTGAAACTCCCAATAATAAACCACCGGCGATTCTAAATGCGGCGATTGAAATGCCAAAAAAGTCCAATAACTCACGTCCAAACGCTAAGGCTACCAGCATCACAATAAATGAAGTTAACGTTGCCGTTTTACATAGCCGCAATTGGTCTTTACGTGATAAGCCTTGACAAATTTGTAAAAATGGACCCAGAGCGGGAAAGTTATTCGCCACCGCAAAAATTCCAATCAAAAAATGCTGTAAACTCAGCGTTTTCTCAATTAGAATCATTTACTGGCTAATTTTGAACGCATTTGTTGAATGGTTGCGGCATAATCAGCATGATTAAAAATAGCACTTCCTGCAACAAAAGCATCCACCCCAGCAGCAGCAATTTCGGCAATATTCTCTACTTTTACGCCACCGTCAATCTCCAAAACAATCTCACGTCCAGATTGATCAATTAACTGACGAACTTGACGAATTTTATCCATAACCGCAGGAATAAAGCTTTGACCACCAAAACCAGGATTAACCGACATCAGTAAAATTACATCAACTTTATCCATAACATAATCTAGATAGCTCAATGGCGTAGCAGGATTAAACACCAAGCCACACTTCAAACCATAGCTTTTTATCAAACTTAAACTACGATCAATGTGTTGACTCGCCTCAGGATGAAAAGTAATAATATCCGCACCAGCATTAGCAAATTGGGTGATCAAATCATCAACAGGACTCACCATTAAATGCACATCGATTGGTGAATTACCACAATAAGGCTTAATCGCTTTACAAACGGCAGGACCAATCGTTAAATTAGGTACATAGTGATTATCCATTACATCAAAATGAATCCAATTAGCCCCAGCCTCCAGTACTTGCTTAACCTCTTCGCCTAAACGAGCGAAATCTGCCGACAAAATACTTGGTGCAATAATAAATTGTTTAGTCATAACCATACTCTTAAAAGTTAAATTTTTATGTTCTTGATAAAATCATATAAAATATGCGCAGTCAAACCCCAAATCAATTCACCATCATGCCAAAAACATTGGTTGTGTTTTATGCTTGGGTAGTCTGGATTAATCGAAAATTTGCTAAGATTTAGTTCATCCAAACTGATAAACAGTAATTTAGCTACCTCAGCTGAATTAAAACCACTAATTTCACCATTCAGCCGCGCAACTACAGGATAAACACATTGTTTCGACACCACACTACTCTCAGGAAGCATACACAAAAATGGCTCAACGCTTCCCGTAAAACAAACTTCCTCATGAAATTCACGAATTGCAGTTGCAACAATCGAAGTATCGCTATCGTCAAATTTACCACCAGGTAAACAAACGTGTCCAGTAAAAGAACGCAATTCTGCCGAGCGCTTGGTAAGAATAATGGTATTATTTAATATACCAATCAAGACTGCGGCAGAATTATGTAGCACTATTTAGCGCTCTTAGCCAGAGTAGAACTTTCTACTGGTAAGGGCTTACCTTCAATAATATTTAATGCCCAATCCAATTGAAAATCATTTTTAAGATCGACTTGAGCTAGAGATTGATCGGCAACCTTAGGCATTTTTTTCATTTTAGCATCAGCTTTAGCTTTTATCTCATCTTGAGTCATAATCTGTTTTGCAGGGCGAATAATTGGTACCGACTCCAATTTAGCATTTTTATCTAATGCATTTGGATTATCAATATGATGGTCCAAACTAGCCTCCGTAACATCCCAACTATCTAAAATATCACTATATTCACTTTGGATAATTACATCAGGCTTAATTCCTTCAGCTTGAATTGAACGACCTTTAGGTGTATAATATAACGCCGTGGTTAATTTAATCGCTGTATCTTTTGATAAAGGAATTACCGTTTGTACCGATCCTTTGCCAAAAGTCTTAACTCCTAAAATACGCGCACGCTTATAATCCTGCAATGCACCAGATACAATTTCAGATGCAGATGCGGTCCCTTGATTAACTAGTACCACCATTGGTAAAGTTTTAAAGATCGCAGGAATTGAATTCATACTTGCTTGTTGCGTACCATCAATATCATAATCATTTGGCGATGCATAATATTTTTGCTTCGCACTTGCCAAACGTCCATCGGTGTAAACTACTAAGCTATCCTTAGGTAAGAACACGCCTGAAACACCAACCGCTGACTGTAATAAACCACCTGGATCATCCCGCAAATCTAAAACTAGCCCTTTTAGATGTGGATTAGTTTTATACGCTTTATTTAATGCTAGAGCCAATTCATTACTCGTATCAGCTTGAAAATTGGTAATTCGAATATAGGCATAATCAGGATTTAGCATTGTGGATTGAACACTACGTACCGCAATTTTAGCGCGCGTAATCGTAAAGTCAATTGGTTTCAAGGAGTTCGCGCGGGCAACCGTAATGACAACTTTAGTTCCCTCTTTTCCACGCATGCGTTTAATCGCTTCATCCAACGATAGACCACTAACTGGAACCCCATTAATTTTAACGATTAAATCCCCGCTTTGGACACCAGCCAAATATGCAGGAGTACCATAAATTGGTGCAACTACTTTAACCCCGCCATTACCCTTGTCACGACTAACTTCAATCCCAAGTCCAGCAAAAGAACCACTAGTCATTTCAGAGAGTTGTTTAAAATCATCGGCATCCAAATAATCAGAATGTGGATCCAAATTATTCAACATCCCATCAATCGCGCCTTTCATTAACTTAGTGTCATTGACGCTCTCTACGTAATAATTTTTAGTAATTGCATAAACTTTAGCGAAATTATTAACATCATCAACAGGAATTGTATTCGCCATTTGTTGACTATTAATCGGGGTAATTCCATTTTGCTCATCTGCCGTTGCATAAATGCTTAAGGTCACCAATGATCCACATACTGCACCAAGTACAAATTTACTAATTGTTTTCAAACGCATATTCTTTCTATCTTAAAATAAATCTAAATCTTGATTCAAGCGTTCCACTAGCTCATAAATTTTCTCACGACTGTCTGTGCGAAGAATTTTACTTACCAATGGAGCAATTTGATTAAGATCTGTATTTAATATTACATGTTTCACATTCAATATATTAGCTGAATGCATTGAAAATTTACATAAACCCATTCCAAGTAATAAACGCGTTAATTTGACATTACCTGCCATTTCACCACAAATTGAAACTGGCACATTTTCTTTGTTAGCAGCAGCAATAATCTGGCTAACGACTTTAATAACTGCCGGATGAAGAGGATCATACAAATAATTCACCGCCTCATCGTTACGATCAATGGCTAAAAGATATTGAATTAAATCATTGGTGCCAATTGAAATAAAATCTACTTGTTCTAATATACCTCTAATCGAGAGTGCTGCGGCAGGAACTTCAATCATACTGCCAACTTTAAGTTTCTCATCAAAAGGAATATTTTCATCGCGTAATTCTTCTTTAGCCAAATCTAATTGATGAATCGCTTGTTTAAGCTCCCATGCCGAAGAAATCATCGGAAACATAATTTGAATTTTACCAAATGCAGAAGCACGCAAAATAGCTCGAAGCTGCATCCTAAAAAAGCCTTGTTCAGCCAAAGACATTCTAATACCAGTTAAACCCAGCGCAGGATTATCTGACGCGCCATGGGTTGCATTCCACTGTGGATTTTTATCAGCACCTAAATCGGCAGTTCGGATTGTCACCGAGTTTTTCTTCATCGCCTTAACGACATGTAAATAAGCTAAAAATTGCTCTTCTTCATTGGCAATATGGTCATTACGCCCGAGAAATAAAAACTCACTCCTAAATAAACCAACACCATCAGCATGATTATACTTAACATCATCAATATCTGCTGGAATTTCAATATTGGCAAAGAGCTCAATTTTAACACCATCACGGGTAACGGTGTCATCCTTACGAATTGCGCGCAATTTTTGGCGACTTTCTTGCCATTCCTTCTTACGGCGCTTATACTCATTCAAAACTAATTGATCGGGATTAACAATCACAACACCTTGAATACCATCAATAATGATAATTTCATCATCACGAACTATTTGACGACCGTTATTAACACCAACTACAGCTGGAATGTCTAAATTGCGCCCAATAATTGCCGTATGTGACGTTAAACTACCATAATCAGTTATAAATCCCGCAAAATTAGAGGCTTTAAACTGAACTAAATCTGCGGGTGACAAATCTCGGGTAACTAAAATACCTTTCTCGAGTTTACCTTCATCAGCCCAATCAAATTTATTGCCCTCTAAATTCTTAAACACACGCTCCAATACTTGAACTACATCATTTTTGCGTTCTTTAAGATAAGCATCACTCATTTCATCAAATTGATGAGACAAATAATCAGCCTGCAACTTAATTGCCCACTCAGCATTACAAGACTCTTGTTTAATTATTTCAAGTGGTGCTTGTGAAATCTGCGAATCATTTAGCATCATGATATTAAGCGATAAGAAAGCCCCCAACTCAGCTGGAGCTCCAGATGGGATATTGCCACGCAAATATTCTAACTCTTTACGCGTAGTTTTTACGGCTTGTTCAAAACGAATAACCTCGGCTGCAATTTCATTTGCCTCGAGAGTAAATTGCGCGACACCCTCAAGATCTTTATCGAGAATATAAGCTTGACCAATGGCTATCCCGCCACCAAGCCCAAATCCATGTAGTGCTATACTCATTTTGTACTACCTTTAATTATTATTCATTTTCACCAAAACGGTTTGCAAATAATTCAATAATTTTTTCTTGAGCAGCCTGCTCATCTTCACCATTACAAATTAAAGTTATTTCACTACCTTTTGAAGCCGCTAACATCATTAAAGACATGATACTCTTCGCATTTGCTTTACGCCCATTGCGCTCAATAAAAATATTTGATTTAAATGAATTTGAAAGTTGAACTAACTTTGAAGATGCACGCGCATGTAGGCCTAATTTATTTATAATTTCAATTTGTTGGGTTAACATTTATTTCTCCTTGAACGTGGATTATCCCATTAATCCCACCCTCCATTGCCTTAGCTACGCATAAATCTAAGCCTTGACTTGAATACGATATCGCACGTATTAACATTGGTAAATTTAGACCAGTAATTAATTCAATTCGACCAGATTGGATTAGTTCAGTAGCTATATTGCTCGGTGTAGCACCAAAGATATCACAAAGAATAAGAACGCCATCGGCTTTCGTAAGCTGGCGTTCTATAATTTCTTTAGCGCGCAGAATAATAGCATCTGGCGCTTCAGATTTTTTCACGGGTAGGATAACTAAATTATCTACCCGTTTATTCATGATATGTTCTAAGCAATAAGCAAAACTATTCGCAATTTCCGAATGTGAAATTATGAATACACTTATCATTAAGACATTCCATAATAGTTATTATTTCATTAGCTGATTAATACCTGCTACAATATTTTCAGCCGCAACACCAATATAAAGCTGTTTGGTTTTAGAGCCAAGATTAATAACCTCAATTACACCCTGCGCTTTAAGCTTGGCTAAATCAATTGTTTTTTCATCTTTAAGCTCAATTTTAGCACGAGTTAAGGCAACTAAATTTATCGATTTAAGATTAGATTTGCCACCTAACGCACTTAAAATTTCAGTTGCAGCAGAAACATTTATACTCGCAGGCGCAACTTTAGTCACCGCTAATGGAGTTTTTTCAGCCGATTGAATGGTTAAGTTACGCCCTAATTGATTTAATGTATCACGGATTTTACTCGCAATAATTTCAGCTTGAGGACCCAAAATAACTTGAACTGAATCAGGGGCTGGGGTTACAAAACCCTTAGCACCAAGTGCTTTCAAAATTGGTTTATTAATATTTTCTGATGAACGCACCACTAAACGTAAACGAGTAGTACAAGCATCAACATTAATTAAATTATCTGCACCACCCAAGGCATTAATATACTGCATTTCAACACTGTCATTGGAAATAAGTGCAACTTTAGCCGCAGCAATTTCTTCTTCAGACTCGCGCCCAATGGTTGGCAGATTAAATTTCTTAATGAAAAACACGCCTAATGAGTAATACAATACAAACATTACAGCACCAACCGGCAACATCAGTAACGGATTTTGCGCCAATTTAAAGAAGAGTACATAATCAATTGCACCAGCAGAAAAAGAGAATCCTAAGCGTACATGGAGTAGTTCCATAACCGCCAATGAAATACCAGTTAACACTGCATGAATTACATATAAAACAGGAGCTAAAAAGACAAATGAATATTCAATTGGTTCGGTAACGCCTGTTAAAAATGAAGTTAAAGCCATCGATAATAACAATCCAGCCACCATTTTTTTGTTTTGTGAATGCGCCGTAGTATACATTGCTAAACAAATTGCGGGTAAACCAAACATCATAATTGGAAAAAAACCAGCTTGGAAGAATCCAGCCGTTGGATCACCAGCCATGAAGCGTGCAATATCACCATGCACAACCACACCTTGAGCATTGGTGAAATCCCCCAACTGAAACCAAAATAAACTATTTAAGACATGATGTAACCCAGTTACCAACAGTAAACGATTAAATAAGCCATAAATAAACATTCCAACTTCACCAGATTCAGCCATCCATTGACTAAAAGAATGTAAACCATTTTGAATTGGTGGCCAAACATAACCCATTGCAATACCCAAAATCACCGCAGAAATACCTGTTGCAATTGGAATAAAACGTTTTCCACCAAAAAAAGCTAAAAATTCTGGAAGTTTAATATCTTTATACTTATTATATAAAACTCCAGCAATTGAACCAATTAAAATACCACCAAGCACACCGCTATCGATATCTTTATTAATTGATTTTAGCATCGCCACCAAAATTAAATAACCAACGGCTCCAGCTAAACCTGATGCACCATTATTATCTTTGGCAAATCCAACCGCGACACCAATAGCAAACAATAAAGGCAGATTGGCAAAAATTGCATTACCAGCATCAGCAATAGCTTGAATATTTAATAAATCTGGTTGACCAAATCGAAGTAGCAAACCAGCTACTGGTAACATCGCTATTGGCAACATTAAAGCACGTCCAAGAGCTTGGATTGAAGAGAATTTCAATGCCATTTTTATTTCCTCAAATATAATTAATTAAATTGACTTTTTAAATACTCGCGAACTTCAATCGCAGTAGTTAAACTCAAGCAATGATCAGCAACTTCTTTACACTTAGCATAATTCAAAGTGCGAATAAAAGCTTTATTCTCTGGAATAGCACTAACTGTCATTGACAGATATTTAATGCCCAAACCAATCAAAACAGGAATAGCTAATTTCTCTGAAGCCATTAATCCACAAACCGATAAATAAGTGCTGTGTTTATTTGCACCACGAGCGGTTGCCGCAATCGCGGTAATCACTGCAGGATGTAAATGATCAACATCTTTGGCTAATTCGGTATGTTCACGATCTACAGCCATCACATATTGAGTCAAATCATTCGTACCGATTGACATAAAATCTACTTCTTTAGCAAAGGCCTCACTCATAAATGCAACCGACGGCACTTCAACCATGATTCCTAATTGAACATTGGCTTTAATATTCAATTCAGTTTTAATTTCTTCAAACATCTGTTTAACCGCACGATATTCAGATAATTTTGAAATCATTGGAATCATAACTTTAACATTTTCAGCTTCTGTGCGCAAAATAGCACGAAGTTGAGTTTTAAATAATTCGCGATTGGCTAAGCATAAGCGCACACCACGCACACCCAACATTGGATTATCTTCATGCATTTGAGTTAGATAAGCAATTTTTTTATCACCACCCGCATCAAGTGTGCGAATAACAAAAGGTTTATGACCTAATGCCTTATCAATTGCCATATATTCTTCATATTGAGCTTCTTCAGTTGGAGCTTCTTTAGATTCTAAGAACATAAACTCAGTTCTAAATAACCCAACGCCTTCAGCACCATTTTTAGCAGCGATTTCGGCTTCTTTAACATTTCCAATGTTTGCCAAACAGTTTACTTGATAACCGTCGGTAGTCGTTGCAGGCAAGCTAGAAGACTCTTTAGCTACACGTAACACTTCTTCACGCTTAGAAACTTCAGCTTTAGCTTGTGTTAACTCATCAGAACTCGGTAACGTATGTAATGTTGCCGTATTTACAGTTTCCAAAATTACTAACTTACTAGATTCTTGTAGAATCTCTTTCGCGACACCAATTAACAGAGGAATACCGCGTGTGCGTGCTAAAATTGAGACATGTGACGTAACCCCACCACGAACACTAACCAAACCTTTAACTTGCTCACTCATAGCAATAACTTGCGATGGCGTAAAATCATCTGCAACCAAAATAACATCTTCATTATAGCTCTGCGTAACTTTGTTATCAGAACCACAAATTGCGGTTAACACCCGATCACGTACATCAATAAAATCACTTTGGCGTTCAATTAATAACTCATTACCTGTCGCAAGTAAGGCGTTACAAGATTCAGCCGTAGCTTTCTCCCATGCAAATGGAGCGGATTGCCCCGCCATAATTAAATTTTTAGCATTAGTCGCTAATTCTGGATCAGTTAAAATCATTAAATGCGCACTTAATATATTTTTATGCGCAACGTCTTGATGATTAAGCCCCTTAATTTCAGCCTCAAGTTCAACGGTTAGTTCTTTGATAACTGTAGCTAATTTAGCTAACTCAAGTTCAGTATCAGCAGCAAAACGCTCATATTTAAATTGCACACCTGTTTGTTGTACCAATTTTGCTACAGCTAAACCAGTTGAACCAACTACTCCATGATATTTGCCATTTTCCACTTTGCTGTCAACATTAGTCAATGCCTTCGCTGGCGGCGTAGGTGTTTCATTCGCATCATCATGCATTGCTATTAAAGAGTTCTTAATTTCAGCAATAATCGCCGTAGCATTATCACCTTTTACTAAAATTTTAATTTGATCTTGATATTGAACAGATAAACTCAATAGCGAAACCACACTCTTCACATTTGCAGATTGCTCACCTTTGAGCATTAAAATCTCATTATTCGGATATTTGCGTGCAATTGCATTTAATTGAGCCGCTGGACGAGCATGAATTCCATGCGTATTAGGAATAGTAATTAATTCAGATTCAAGCGATGCCACAACTGGAGCAACACTGGTATCCGCTAATGGTGCTGCTGCTTTTTCTCCACCAAGCGTTACTAACATAATTGCTTGTTTCAAATCGGTGATTACGCCATGCGGTAAAATTTCAATACTAATTTGTTTCTCTTCCATGTCCGTAACTAAGACTGGCGTAATCAAAGCAACTACGTTACCAGCAATATAATCCATATCAAACTCAGTTAATTTATCACCGACTTTAACTAACTGCCCCTCCTTAACTTTTACATCAAAACCCTTGCCACCAAGTGATACGGTCTCTAAACCAATATGAATTAAAATATCAAAACCACTCTCAGACTCAAGAGTGATTGCGTGCTTGGCTCGATGAATTGATTTTATTTTACCATCAATTGGTGAATACAATACATTTTCCAATGGATCGATGGCAAAACCATCTCCGACCATTTTCTCTGCAAACACTGGATCTGGAACCTTGGGTAAATCGACATAAACACCTCTAAGAGGTGGAAATAATTTGACTTGGTTTATACTCATGTTAACGCCTTTATCTTTAAGAACATAATTTCATTGTGGATTTTAACATAACCGACTTTGATAATATATGTGCAGCGCACCAAATTTACCTATTCTGAATAATGTCAATTGAATTATAATACCGCATACGCACATTTATTAAAGTCGAAAAATGCTTATTGAATTAATCTTGTGAAAGAGAATGCATTAGATTCGAAATAATAAACCTAATCATGGTAAATGTAATTTTAAAAATAGATGAGGAATAGTTATGAGCTTTACTGGTAAATTAAATTGTTTTGACATGGTTCTCTTTGGTGGTACTGGGGATTTAGTAAAACGTAAATTGTTGCCTGCTTTATACAATGCATTCATTGATGGCAATATTGATAAAATGTCACGATTCATTTGTTTGGGGCGTGGCGATATGACTCTTGAAGAGTATTCAGAAAGTTGTTTTAAATACGCAACTGACGCAAAAACTAATGTTGAACACAAACATTGGCAAGAATTTGCTAAACAAATTATTTACCTTAAGATTGACGCAACTAAAGTTGAAACTTATGCTGAGCTTCTTAAAACAATCGATCAAACTAGAACTAATATATTCTACTTATCCACGGCTCCTGAATTGTTTAAAGTGATTTGCAGCAACTTGGCAGAATTAAAATTAAATCACTATCTATCTCGAGTTGTCTTAGAAAAACCATTGGGTAATGACCTTGACTCATCAAATGACATCAATGATCATGTTGCTCAATTCTTTAAAGAAGACCAAATTTATCGTATTGATCATTTCTTAGGTAAAGAATCAGTACAAAATTTAATGGCAATTCGTTTTGGGAATACCCTTTTTGAAGCATTATGGCGCCGTCAATGGATCCGCAGTGTTGAAATTACGGTATCTGAAGAGCTTGGTGTTGGTTCACGTGGCGATTTTTACGAAAACACTGGCGCACTGCGCGATATGTTACAAAATCATTTACTACAAATGTTGTGTATTGTTGCTATGGAACCGCCATCATCGCTCGATGCGGATGTAATTCGCGGAGAAAAATTAAAAGTTCTGCGCTCGCTAAAACCATTAACCGAAGAAGATGTTCAACATAATGTCATTAAAGGTCAATACAAAGCTGGAACAATCGATGGCGAAGCCGTAAAAGGTTACCGTGAAGAAAACAATGTTAGCCCCGACAGTATTACTGAAACTTTTGTTGCGCTAAAAGCTGAAATTCAAAACTGGCGCTGGGCTGGTGTACCATTCCATCTTCGTACTGGAAAACGCATGCAAGAAAAAGTTGCTGAAATTGTAATTCAATTTAAAGATATTCCTTGCAAAATATTCCCAACTAGTGGTGGAGATTCAGCCAATCGTCTAATTATCCGAATTCAACCAGAAGAAACGGTAAAACTATTCTTCCTTGCCAAAGAGCCTGGTGACACCAACCGTTTAAAACCAGTTTACCTGGATTTAGATTTTAGCGAAATGTTCTCAAGCAGAAGAACCGATGGTTACGAAAGACTTTTACTTGATATTATTCGCGGCAACCTAAGCTTGTTTGTTAGTCGTCAAGAGCAAAATGCAGCGTGGCAATGGGTTGAACCGATTTTAGAAACTTGGAAAACTCAAAAAACCGCACCTAAACAATATACCGCTGGAACTTGGGGACCTGCAAGCTCTACTGCATTGCTAGCTCGAGATAATTTATACTGGCATGAAGAAATTGCATAGGAGAAAGATAATGCGAATTAAAACACTGATTTCTAATTTAATCTTGGTTACACTTCTTGGGGGGTGTTCACTGTTTGGACATAATCCTACGACTGTACCACAACCACCAAAGACGATTGAAAGCAGTGCGCCAATTCTATTGCCACAAATTGGTAATCCTGCTCAATCAAGCGTTAGCGAGAGCACAGCGGCAAAAACCAACGAATCACAGGCAACTCGATTTAAAACCATCACTGAAACACGTACTCCTGGTGGTGGTGTAAGCAAGGTAAATGTTGATAATCCAGCAGGTGGTATGCCTGATTACTATCTCGCACCATCGCAGCTACCAACAGATACCAACAACAACCCTGACAAACTTAGTCCGCCAAGTTGGGAATGGAGTTGGTAATTAACCTCAGAATAATAAAAATCTCTACAAATGTAGAGATTTTTATTATTCTGTCACATCATAATCATGAACATAATCAGAATTGAAATTACTTATGCTGCCACCATTACCATCAACATCATCCGCTAGACCATTATTGCGATGAGACAAGATATGTACCTCATTAGCTACGACTTCAGTCGTAAAACGCGTAGTATTTTGTTGATCTTGCCACTTACGCGTTCGTAAACGTCCTTCAACATACATGTGACTACCCTTATTTGCAAATTTACCAATAATTTCAGCTAATTTACCATAGACAACGACACGGTGCCACTCAGTTTGCTCTTTTTTTTCGCCAGATAATTTATCGCGCCAAGTTTCAGTTGTTGCCAAACTAAAACTAGTTACAGCTTCATTATTCGTCATGTGCCTAACTTCAGGATCACCACCTAAGTTACCAATTAAGATTACTTTATTTACAGAACCGCGTGCCATCATATCTCTCCAATAATTAAAATGATTATCAACATTTTATTAATTATCTGTCCAACGTAAGTTTATCACAGTTAATACGCAACTTCAATAACTATATACTGACATATTCAGTAAATAACTCAAGCCAATCAAACAAATTGTGTGTAAAACTAACACACAACAATTAGAACCTGCGAAATTTGATTACACAATGTTTATATTTACCAAACTTTAAATATAAACACCATCATAATTTCTCCACAAGAATTTTATACATGATGAATTACAAAAATAAACTACTCGCATCTTAGGATAATAATTATCCATTTTTGCAAAATATTACCCATGACTTTGATCGCTAGATTTGATTAAATACTTAAACCAATCTTTACCAATAAACTCATCATCATCGAATAATAAATTTCACATAAATAAACCAACAGAAGTTTAATTACTCGTTCGTCATAACCTAAAATCAATTGAGGATTAACTAAAATAAACAAGCTTAATTATGCTATAATTAATGTCCTTTTTTACAGGTGCTTTCATATGCTTGACCAAATTGTAATTCGTGGTGCGCGGACGCATAATTTAAAAAATATTGATTTAGATTTACCAAAAAATAAATTAATTGTCATCACTGGTTTATCTGGTTCGGGTAAATCATCATTAGCCTTTGATACACTTTATGCCGAGGGTCAACGTCGTTATGTTGAGTCATTATCTGCTTATGCACGACAATTTTTGCAGCAAATGGACAAACCAGATGTTGATTTAATCGAAGGACTCTCACCAGCCATTTCAATTGAACAAAAAGCGACTTCACATAATCCACGCTCAACGGTTGGCACAGTAACTGAAATTTACGATTATCTACGCCTACTTTTTGCACGAGCAGGAACACCTTTTTGTCCAACTCATAAAACAGCACTACAAACCCAATCAGTTGGTCAAATTGTAGATACTATTTTGGATTTACCAGCAGAGAGCAAAATCATGCTACTCGCACCTTTAGTTCTAAATCGTAAAGGCGAGCATCTTGATTTATTAAGTCATACCCAAGCTCTAGGCTTCACTAAAGTTCGCATTGATAATATCCTGTACAACCTTGGCGAAACACCTCAACTAGATAAAAATAAAAAGCATACTCTAGAAATAGTCATTGATCGTATAAAAGTAAAACCTGATATAAAATCACGCTTAACCGATTCATTAGAAACTGGCTTAAATCACGGTGATGGCAAAATTAAATTAGTTAACCTTGAAGATAACAGTGAAAAATGGTTTTCAAGTAAATTTTCCTGCCCAGAATGTGATTACTCCATTCCAGAGTTAGAACCACGTATTTTTTCATTTAATAACCCTAGTGGAGCATGTCAAAAATGTGATGGTTTAGGTCATATCACCTTCTTTGATCCGCATAAAATTGTAGCTAGTCCAGAATTATCGATTAGTGATGGCGCGATTAAGGGGTGGGATAAACGCAATCAATATACTTATCAAATGTTGATATCTTTAGCTAAACATTATAAATTTGACATTGAACAGCCTTGGGCTGAACTCACTGAAGAAGTACAACAAAAACTACTCTATGGATCACAAGAGGAGTTAATTCAATTTAATATTTTAAATGAACGCGGTGGTTATCGCAGTATTAAACAGCCATTTGAAGGAATTATCAATACCTTAGAACGGCGATATTTTGAAACCGAAAGCTCTCACATTAAGGAAGAGCTAACCAAATATCAAAATAATCGCGAATGTCCAGAATGTCACGGTTCGCGTTTGCGCAAAGAAGCCCTCAGCGTAACTGTTGGCAAATATAATCTAGCGACCATCAGTATGTGGCAACTAAAAAAGTGTGCCGAATATTTTAGTAACTTACAACTTGAGGGAAATAAACAAGAAATTGCCAATAAAATTGTTAAAGAAATTATCACGCGCGTTGGTTTTTTAATTGATGTTGGACTTGATTATTTAACCCTTAATCGCTCAGCAGATACTTTATCAGGTGGTGAAGCGCAACGCATTCGCCTAGCCAGCCAAATTGGTTCAGGTTTAACTGGAGTTATGTACGTTTTAGATGAACCATCAATTGGTTTACATCAACGAGATAATGATCGACTAATTGGAACTCTAACTAAATTACGTGATCTAGGCAATACCGTAATTGTGGTTGAACATGATGAAGATGCAATTCTACATGCTGACTATTTAGTTGACATTGGTCCTGGCGCTGGTGAGCATGGCGGGAAAGTCTTATTTGCAGGTACACCACATGAAATTAAAACGTGTGTTGGATCAATTACTGGTGAATATCTCTCTGGCAAAAAACAAATTGCGATTCCACAACAACGCCGCACACAAGATAAAGGTTTTTTAAGTTTAACTGAAGCGAGCGGTAATAATTTAAAAAAAGTTGATTTAGCCATTCCCGTAGGTAATTTTGTCTGTGTAACTGGTGTTTCTGGCTCAGGTAAATCAACTCTAATTAATGATACACTTTACCGCGCCCTAGCGCAGCATATTTATCGTAGCAATGAAAACCCTGAAACATTCAAACAAATAAACGGCTTAGATTTTTTTGATAAGGTCATCAATGTTGATCAAAGTCCAATCGGTCGTACGCCACGCTCTAATCCAGCTACTTATACTGGATTATTCACCCCAATTCGCGAATTATTTACACAAGTAAATCTAGCGCGTGAACGTGGTTACGGACCTGGGCGCTTCTCATTTAATGTCAAAGGTGGACGCTGCGAAACTTGCCAAGGCGATGGTTTAATTAAAGTAGAAATGCATTTCTTACCTGATATTTATGTTTTATGTGATATATGTAAAGGCAAACGTTATAATCGCGAAACCTTAGAAGTGCTTTACAAAGGTAAAAATATCCATGAAGTCTTGGCGATGACCGCCGAAGACGCCTTAACATTCTTTAGTTCAATTCCGAGTATTGCGCGTAAACTACAAACCCTAATGGATGTAGGTTTAGGTTATATTCGCCTTGGACAATCTGCAACTACACTCTCGGGTGGAGAGGCGCAGCGGGTTAAATTAGCCTTAGAATTATCTAAACGCGATACTGGGCGCACCATGTATATTTTAGATGAACCAACCACAGGCTTACACTTTCATGATATTGATTTGTTGCTAAAAGTATTACATAAATTTGCTGACCATGGCAATACAGTGGTGGTAATTGAGCACAATTTAGATGTAATTAAAACTGCTGATTGGGTAATTGATCTAGGACCTGAAGGTGGTGAAGGTGGCGGTAAAATTATTGCAACAGGCACACCTGAACAAATTGTTAAATTGAATAAAGGCTATACAGGAAAATACCTCGCGGATGTACTTAAAAGAGCTAAGGCGCATAAATCATCTAAATGAGCGATAAAATATACTATCAATCGGTTAAGCCATCAAAAACTTAAACATAATGCTCTAAAAATCAAGCAATGCTAGCTAAATTTGAACTTGGAGCTTATATCAAGAATATCAAGATTTTAATTTTTAAACGTTGTAAATTTGTAAATAATAACCTTTAGAGGTTTTTTAGAAGCAAGGAGTATAACAATATGGCAAGCAACACGTGGGATGCAGATTTTTATACCCGTAAACATAATTTCGTGACTAATTATGGCGAAAGCGTGGTTGAATTATTAGCGCCACAAGCAGGCGAGCTGATTCTTGATCTTGGTTGTGGAGCTGGAGAACTGACCGCTAAAATTGCGACTAGTGGTGCAAAAGTTAGCGGGATAGATTTTGCAGCAGACATGATAAATAAAGCTCAAGCTAAATTCCCTGAACTAGAATTCAAACAGCACAATGCCGAATTAACTTTTCCATTTGAAGAGCGCTTTGATGCGGTATTTTCAAATGCAGCGTTACATTGGATGATTAATGCCGAAGCCGTAATTAAAAATGTCGCCCAGAGTTTAAAACCAAGAGGCAGATTTGTCTTTGAAATGGGTGGCAAAGGCAATGTATCGGCAATAATTCAAGCGCTTGAACTGGCGGCTAATGATTTTAATTTAACTAAATTAGCTATTTACAATTACTTTCCCAGCATTAGCGAATATAGCTCAATTTTAGAACGCAATGGCTTGAGCGTGAAATTTGCAGTTTTATTTGAGCGACCTACTCTTCTCGACGGAGAAGATGGTTTGCGTAATTGGATTAAAATGTTTAGGAATTCAGTATTAGATAAATTAGAACCAAGCGTTCATGAGCAATTTTTAGCTAAGATTGAACACTACGGGCAAGCTAAATTATTACATAACCAGCAATGGTTTGCTGATTATGTACGCTTACGCATGATTGCAATTAAAGAATAATTAGGCAATCCAATGACTAGCACTACATTTACTTGCACAGCTGACCGCTGAATCAGAGCTGATAAATAATATCGCATTTGAAAAATAATACCCATAATCTAGCAAAGGCTTTCACGAAACCTAGCTAATTTATGATACAATAATTCGTTAATAATTTTTTATTTGGAGTATATAATGTCATTAAAAGCAGTCGCTCAACAAACTTTAGGTTTAATCGATTTAACTACACTCAACGATAACGATACCAATGAAATTGTTATTGAATTATGCAAAAAAGCTAAGACTGAATTTGGTTCAGTTCCAGCAATTTGTATTTTTCGCCAATTTATTCCTGCCGCCAAACAATATTTTGCAGACAATGGTCTAAATGTAAAAATCGCAACAGTTACTAATTTCCCACATGGTGGAACCGACATTGAATTAGCATTACGTGAAACCCAAGAAGCTATTGATTTAGGTGCAGATGAAGTAGATATCGTATTTCCTTATCGCGCATTAATGGCTGGTGATACACAAATTGGAGCTGAAATAGTTAAACGCGCTAAACAAATTTGTGGCACTAAAACGCTTAAAGTAATTATTGAAAGTGGTGTTTTACAAGATCCAAAATTAATTGAACTCGCTAGTGATATTTGTATCGCTAACGGCGCTGATTTTATTAAAACTTCAACTGGAAAAGTAGCAATTAACGCTACTTTAGAAGCAACCGAAGTTATGCTAAATTCAATTAAAAAAGCAGGCGGTAAATGTGCATTCAAAGCCGCGGGTGGCGTACGTTTAGTTTCAGAGGCTAAAGATTATTTAGATTTAACCGCACGAATTATGGGTGCTGAATGGATTAACTCAAATACTTTCCGTTTTGGTGCATCAAGCTTATTAGGCGATGTGCTGAATGTATTAAGCGGACGTGAAAGCATTTTAGATAAAACAGTTTATTAATCGCATCAATTAAATAGACGTAATTAGCTAATTTATTTTGGTTAATTACGTCACAAAACATTAAATAACTTCTGGAGAGTATGTTATGCAAAAACGTGTAATTGTAATGGTTTTGGATTCATTTGGGATTGGTGAATTACCCGATGCAGCTGATTTTGGCGACGTTGGTTGTAATACCTTAGGACATATTGATCAATATGCTCACGCTAATGGTCTTGAGTTTAAAATTCCTAATATGTTGAAACTAGGTTTAGGTAAAGCTTTTCAAGCGGTAAATGGTAAAACTTTATTTGCAGATACTAATGATTATGTCGTAAATGGTTTTTATGGTGCGGCACGCGAAAAAAGCTCAGGCAAAGACACCACTAGTGGACATTGGGAAATTGGCGGTTGCCCTGTCAATTTTGATTGGGGTTACTTTACAGCACATGAAAATAGTTTCCCGCAAGAATTGCTCGATAAAATTGTAGCACGAGCTAAAATACCTGGCTATTTGGGCAATTGCCATGCCTCAGGGACAACCATTATTGCTCAACTTGGTGATGAACATATTAAAACTGGCAAACCAATTTTCTATACCTCCGCTGATTCTGTATTTCAAATTGCTTGTCATGAAGGTAGTTTTGGTTTAGATAATTTGTATAAATTATGTCAAATTGCGCGTGAAGAATTAGAGCCGTATAACATTGCTCGAGTAATTGCACGTCCATTTGATGGCACGAATGCTGACAACTATGCGCGTACCAAAAATCGTAAAGACTACTCTTTATTACCAAGTGCTCCAACCATTCTTGATGTTTGTAAAGAAAATGGCGGCGAAATGGTGGCAATTGGTAAAATAGGTGATATTTATGCACATCAAGGAACTACGATTGAAATAAAAGCTAGTGGCCTACCTGAGCTTACTGATACGACTATTACTGCAATTAAAACTCATGTATCAACTAAACCAACTTATATTATGACTAATTTAGTTGACTTTGACATGAATTTTGGTCATCGGCGTGATGTAGTTGGTTATAAAGAAGCTTTAGAATACTTTGACACCCGAATTCCTGAAATTATCGCCAGCTTGAATCCTGAAGATATCTTGTTATTTACGGCAGATCATGGCTGTGATCCAACATGGAAAGGCTCAGATCACACGCGGGAACATATTCCAGTCTATGGTTATTATCAAGGTAAAGAGCTAAATATTGGTATTCGTGAAACTTTTGCCGATATTGGTCAAACCATTGCCAATCATCTAGCTCTACCAGCTTTAAATTTTGGTAAAGCTTTCATTTAATAACTAATTCAGTTATTTCATTACTGAAAATAAAAGCCATTGCAGAAATTTATACTACAATGGCTTTTATTTTACTTTTAGAGTAACGCGGCTTTAACTCGGCGTACTTGACGCACTAAATCATTAAAGGTTTCAAAGTCAAGCGTTTGCTTGGCATCTGAAATAGACTTATCGGGATCAGGATGCATTTCAATCAAAATTCCATGCGCACCAGCCGCAACTGAGGCGCGCGCCATTGGCAAAACTAATGAACGCACGCCAGTACCGTGGCTTGGATCAGCAATAACTGGTAAATGGGTTAATTGTTGTAAGGCTGGAATCGCATTTAAATCCAAGGTATTCCTCGTAAAAGTTTCCACCGTGCGAATCCCACGCTCGCATAAAATCACATTCGGATTCCCCGCCAACATGATGTATTCAGCCGACATTAACAATTCATGATAAGTTGCAGCAAAACCACGTTTCAACAGAATTGGATTTTTAATTTTACCTAGTTCGGTCAACAAGGTGTAATTTTGCATATTACGTGCACCAATTTGCAAAATGTCAACATATTTCGCAGCGTCCGCAATTTGACTACCATCCATAACTTCTGACACCGTAATCAAACCATATTTAGCACCAACTTCGGCTAATAATTTTAATCCTTCAACACCCATACCTTGAAAGTCATAGGGTGAAGAACGTGGTTTGTATGCCCCTCCACGCAAGGCTTGGGCACCATTGGCTTTGGCAACTTGTGCACAGGCTTCCAATTGCTCACGTGACTCAATTGAACACGGTCCAGCAATAATAAATAATTCATCACCACCGATACTAACTTCACCCATCTTAATCACGGTGTCACTAGGCTTCGTTTGACGACTAGCAAGTTTAAAATTACTAGTTAATGGCAACACTTTAGCAACATTCGGTAATTGACTAAATAACTCAGTTGCGACCAATGAATTCACTCCAGCAATCACAGCTAAAATATTCGCATCGCTCTCAACCACCCGAAAACCCATATTTTCCAAGCGCTCAATTAAAATTTGTTTATCGAGATAATTGGTATTAGCATGTAATTCAAGCAACATGATAGAGCTCCGCAGTTAATTTAGTTAATTCTGCTGGTGTAATTTGCGCGGCAATTTGACGCACTAAATACGAACCAACCACACAACCATCAGCCAAGTTTAAAATTGCCTGCACCATCGCTGCATTGGCTACTCCAAAACCAACCGCAATTGGTAAATCGGTTGCTTGACGTAATTCAGCAATTTGACTGGCTAAATCCAACGGTAAGCCTTCACGTGTTCCAGTTGTGCCCTTTTGACAAGCATAATAAACAAACCCCCCCGTAACACCAGCTAACAAAACCCGCATCCGTTCAGGACGCGTTGATGGCGCAATTACCGTAATTGGTGACAATTCAAGACTACGGCATAAATGCCGATAAGTTGCAGCCTCTTCAAAAGGTAAATCAACAATCAAAATTCCATCCGCTCCAGCGGTTTTAGCCGCCGTTAAAAATCCAGCCAAATCACCTTGAATCGGATTATAATAAGTAAACACAATAATTGCAACTGAGCTTTGTGCTCGTATTTGACGAATGATCTCCAAACTATCTTTAACCGTAATTCCTGCATTAAGTGCACGTTCCATGGCTTGTTGAATAACTGGACCATCAGCAACAGGATCAGAATAGGGAATTCCAACTTCAAGTAAATTGGCACCGCCTTTAACTAAGGCTAAAAAATATTCAACACAGGCATTAACTCCACCATCACCAGCGGTTAAATAAGCTACTTTGGCTTGTTGATCAAAAGCGTGTTTAATTCGTGACATTGACTAACCCCCGTTCAATTAGACCTGGTAAATCTTTGTCACCACGTCCAGATAAATTAACTAAAACATAGATATCTTTTGGTAAATCTTTGGCAATTCGCATTAAATAGCCCAAAGCATGCGACGACTCCAAGGCTGGAATAATTCCCTCGCAGCGAGTTAACAATTGAAAGGCAGCCAAGGCTTCTTGGTCACTAGCAACATCATATTCAGCACGTCCAATTGAGTATAAATCAGAATGTTGAGGACCCACAGCAGCGTAATCTAAACCCGCTGAAATTGAATGCGTATCGGCAATTTGTCCATCTGCAGTTTGCAAAACATAAGTACGATTACCATGTAATACACCCAAACGTCCCGATTGAAAGCGCGCCGCATTTTCACCAACGCCAAGACCATAACCACCAGCCTCAACCCCAACTAATTTAACTTGTTCATCAGGAATAAAAGCTTGGAAAATACCAATTGCATTCGAACCACCACCGACACAAGCAATCACCAAATCAGGTTGACGAGCCGTACGCTGTTCAAATTGAGCCTTAGCTTCATTCCCAATCACCGCTTGGAAGCGTGCACAAATTTGTGGAAATGGATAAGGTCCAAGCGCCGTACCTAAACAATAATGAGTTGCGTCATAGCTAGCTGCCCAATCGCGCAAAGCTTCATTGACCGCATCTTTTAGCGTCGCACTACCATCGGTAACAGGTACAACTTTCGCTCCCAGTAAACGCATTTTGGCAACATTGGGGGCTTGACGCTCAACATCAACTTGCCCCATATACACCACACATTCTAAACCCAGCATCGCGCACGCCGTCGCCGTCGCTACACCGTGTTGACCTGCTCCAGTCTCGGCAACAATGCGGGTTTTACCCATTTTTTTGGCTAATAAACATTGACCTAAGGCATTATTAATTTTATGCGCACCAGTATGGGTTAAATCTTCACGTTTCAAATAAACATGTTGTAAGCCAATTGCTGCCGCAAAATTTTTCACTTCGGTAAGTGCCGTTGGACGACCAACAAAATTCTTTAGCAAATCCAAATACTCATGTTGAAATTCATCGGCCAACGCAATTTCATGGTAAGCCTTGGTTAAATCATGCAGCGGTTCAATCAATAATTCTGGCACAAACATACCGCCATAAGCACCATAATAGGTTGGACGCAACAAGGCTAAAAAATCACGGATTTTGCCAAAATCTTTAACGCCACGACTACTTTCAACGCCTGAGGACAAATCTACGCCATCGGGAGTAGTTGCCGCAATACGCTCAAGCACATTCGACTGATCTAAACCACCCGCGATAAAGAAACGAAATTCACTTTGACTTGGTGGTGTAATTTTTTCATAAAGTATAAAATCTTTAGCGGGATTTAAACAACTCGGTAAAGCTTTACCATCAGCTACATAAATTATTGGCTTATGGGTAAATTCATTCACACTTGCCCGTGGTAAATCGCCATGTAATTGAATCACATCTAAATTTAGCTCAGCATCAATCGCCTTAATTTGCTCAAGCGTCTCATCAAAAAACACGCCCACCACTTGAGTTGGGTAATCTTTAAGCACCGTACAAATTTGTTTCGCCGTATCTAAATTAATTTGGCGTGGCGAATGACTAGTAAACAGCAATCCGATATAATCAGCGCCACTCGCGGCAACTTTACGCGCCATTTCTGGTGTGGTAATTCCACAAATTTTAATTAACATATACTTAACCTATTTAACATTTATAAATCTTTTCGCTTTAGTTATAAAATTCAAGCTCTCGCCTGTAACAAACTATTTTGCATTGAATAATGATAAGTCAAGCCGACCATCAACAATTGGAGGACACCATAAATAATTAGTATTTAATATTTTTGAAAAATTAAACACCCCATCGGTAATAGCATCATCTATTCCAAGCATGCTTGCCATTTGCAAATTAAATGAGCGGAATGACACGCTAAAACATGAGAACATCAAACCACCATTTAAATCATCATCCGACCAAGGCATCGATTTTCTTAATAAATCGGCTTCAGGAGTGAAGTTTTCTTTAGCGGCTTTCTTAATATGCGCAGAATCTGGCAAGTTATCCAGTTGGTGCGAATCATCCATACTACGCCCGATACACGCTTCTTTACTTGCTTGGTTATTACTATTTAACCAATTAAAATCATGCAACCACTGTTGTAACACCCAGAAGCTAGAACCTGCCAATTTCCCTTCAGCCACGATAGCTACAGGCAAAATTTCATCACCTTGCGGATTTTCAATCCCATCTTCAAAATCCGATAAATCAAATTTTTCACGATAGGCATATGCTGACACAGTTTTCTCTAATGTGAATGAAGCCGCTAACAATTTATTTAGCTTAGTGGCTTGGTGAAATAATTTACCTTTATCTTCATTTTTTAACCAAATTGCCAAATCGCATCCCACTTCATCATTCATCAAAGGTGAATTAAATTTATGGGGTTGATAGACGTCAACTTGAGGAAAATATTGCATTAATTTATTTCCAAAGCCAACTACAGCACTACATCCATCTACAACTTGACTAAGTTCTGTGAGCGTTGTAGTTAAATGGTTGCCATCCACAAGCTTAAATAACATAAACATTGCTGAAGATGTTTTATCTTCGATAATTCCAATTTGATATTTTTTCATCTAAGCCACCTTTTTGTAAAATAGAGTTATATTAGATGATAATTCCACACATCTTAATTAACATTTTAAACGCCATAACTAATTTTCTTATACTTTGGTCGCAAATTATACCCATTTAGAGGATTATTGGATTCGTATAATGCAATAAACTCCATCTCTTTTTTATTTATGATGTCACTATTTCCTAGTTGTTCAATAATTTCCCAAAGAATATCCTTAGTGATTGTAAAACTTTTACGTGTCTCTATTGGAAAATCTTCTTCTAGCTGTCTTTTATTAGGAGAACCATAATAGTTAATATCATCAGTAACATCTTGACCAATATAAATTTTACCATTTGGATACGTTATTTTATAAATAACTTTTCTTTGCATTGACATCATATCAATTAACGACCGAAAAACTCAGCTGGATTTGCCAAGCGTGATAACGCTTCACCAACTAACACCCCATCATAACCTAAAGCAATTGCTGCTAAAGCTTGCTCACGAGTCTTTAAACCAGATTCAGCAACTTTAACTACTCCAGCAGGGATTAGATTAATCAATTCAGCAAATTGATCTGGGTGCATTGTAAAATCATTTAAATCACGTTGATTAACCCCGATTACATCGGCATTTGCTTGCAAAGCAATTTCTAATTCATTTGGATTATGTACTTCAACCAAAACTTCTAGACCAAATGCATGAGCCAATTTCGCCATTTCAAGCGTTTTTTCTTTAAGCACATGTACAATTAATAAAATCACATCCGCACCATTCGCTGCCGCTTCGGCAATTTGTGGTGGAGTTAACATGAAATCTTTACAGAGCACAGGAATTGGACTATCTTTTAGCCCTTCGGTTACACGGCGTAAATCCGCCATTGAACCATTAAAGCCAGCATCGGTTAAAACTGAAATCGCCGCCGCACCCAATTCAACATAAAGTTTAGCTCGTTCTAATGGATCACCAATCTCAGCAATATGCCCAGCCGATGGCGATGCACGTTTAATTTCACTAATCACCGCAAATTTTTTACTAAGTATAGATGCGCGCATGCTTTTACGTTTTTGTGGTGCTTGATATTTACGCGCGACAATTTGCTGTAACTTATTCAATGGAATAATATTACCCGCGGCTAAACGCGCTTTAGCTAATGCCACGCCTTCTTTTAGGCTCGCCGCTTTACCATACACAAATAGCGCAGCACCAGCATTTAATGCCAAACTGTCACTAATTCCGGTGGTTTGTCCATTTAAAGTGCGAATTAACATTTGGGCGTTATACATCCGATCGCCGCCAGCTAAATCACTTAATTCAGCTTGCGATAAATTTAATTCACGCAAATCTAGCGTAATATCACTAATCGAATCACGAGTAACTAATTTAGCCTGCAATGTATCCAAACAACTTAATTCATCTAAGCCATTGCCATGGAAAACTAACGATTTGGTGGTACCTAATCTAAATAAAGCTTCGGCAATTACCGCTACATATTCGGCTTTATAGACACCCAAAATAATGTGCTCACGCCCTGCTGGATTTAAAAGTGGACCCATTAAGTTAAAAATTGTTGGCGTGGCTAATTTTTTACGCACGTAATTTAATTTACGTAAAATTGGATAAAAATTCGGTGCAAAGCAAAACGCAAAATTACGCTGAGCCACTGAATCGGCAATTTCTGCATCGGTTAAATTAAGATTAAAACCTAATTCGGCTAAAACGTCGGCAGAACCACATTGCGATGACACCGCACGATTACCATGCTTAATTACAGGCACACCACACGCTGCAGTTAATAATGAACCACCTGTTGAAATATTTAGCGTTCCAGCTTTGTCCCCTCCAGTACCAACAATATCAATAAACGGATAAGCAAAATTTAAACTTCGTCCGCTTTCAGTCAGTGCACGGTGAAAGCCTAATAATTCATCGGCAACTTCTCCTTTTGCGTGAAGTAAACTTAAAAAAGAACCAGCTAAAACTGGATCAACATCACTAAGTAGCGCTTTGGCGGCTAAATAACTGTCTTCAAGAGAAAGATTTTGACGATGACTTAATTTTTGTATACATTTAACGAGCATGACAGATTTCCACAAAATTAGTTATGATTTGTTGACCCTCAGGAGTCAAAATGGATTCAGGATGAAATTGCAGTCCATAAATCGGATATTGGCGATGACTTAAAGCCATAATATTACCTTCGCTATCCTCGGCTTCAATTTTAAGCACGGCTGGAAAATCATTTTTCTTAACCACTAGCGAATGATAACGCGCCGCCGTAAATGGTAAATGAACTTGTTTAAACAATTTACCGCGATTATGAAAAATCAAACTTGGTTTACCATGCATAACGGCATCGGCTAAATCAACCGTTCCACCAAAGGCAGCACCGATGGCTTGATGACCGAGACAGACTCCAAGCAAGGGAAATTTCGCGCCTAATTGACGAATAACTTCAATGCAAATTCCAGCTTGAGTTGGATGGCCCGGACCAGGTGATAACACAATTCCAGTCAAGTTCGGCAGGGCTTCAATTTCAGCAATCGTTAAAGCATCATTCCGTACCACTTGCACATCTGCACCAGCCATTAATAAGCTTTGGTACAGATTGTAAGTAAAACTATCATAATTATCAATTAATAAAATCATAATCCACCTCCAACGGCTAATTCAATACTTGCCATCCCGCCACGTGCTTTAAGATAAGTTTCTTCAACCTCTTTTTCTGGCACCGAATCATAAACAATTCCAGCACCAACCCGAAGTTCAATTTGTTGATTTTGAATAAACATGGTTCGAATTGCAATCGCTGCGGTTAAGCTGCCAGCTTCATCGACCATCAATACCGCACCGCCATATAAACCACGGCGTGTCATTTCCAATTCATCGATAATTTGCATTGCACGAATTTTAGGTGCACCCGACAAAGTTCCAGCAGGAAGCACTGACTTAACCACATCAAATTGATTATATTGCGGATCGAGTTGCCCCACCACATGTGACACAATATGACTGACATGCGAATAACTTTTAACATTTTTAAATTTAGTTACTGTCACCGTACCAGCTTTCGCCACTACACCTACATCATTTCGGGCTAAATCAACCAGCATAATATGTTCAGCGGTTTCTTTAGGATCGGCTAAGAGTAGATTAATATCATCGCCTTTTTTACAGGTTCCTGCAATTGGCACCGTTTCAATCACGCCATCTTTAACCCCAACCAATAGCTCTGGTGATGCACCAGCTACGGCAAATTCAGCTTCTTCAAATAAATACAAATATGGGGTTGGATTAAGTTTGCGTAACGCACGATATAGAGCAAACGGAGCAAGATCAGATTCAGCACTAAAGGTCCGCGATAAAACTACTTGAAAAATATCGCCTTGACGAATATACTCTTTAGCCCGAATAACTTTTTGCATATATTCTTCGTCGCTAACATCTGGTAATAAATTAATTTTGGCATGTCGTGCTAGGGCTGGCATACTATTAATGGTAAATAGCTGCTCAATTATTTGCTCAATTTCGCATTCACTACCCTCGTGACTAACAATCAACTTTTGGGTTTGATGATCAAAACAAATTACGGTTTTATATAAGCGCATAAAAAAATCAGGTACTGGCTTAGCTGGATGACGATCAGGAAGTTGTTCCTTAACTCGCACGCCATCATAGGTAATAAAGCCAAACATTTTGCGCCCTGCGCTAAACTCTGGTAATAAAGCATACGGATCACCAGTGTGCACAACCGTTGTACCCGCATAATCAATCTTGATTTGGCGACCAACTGCACGCAATGTCGCTAACGGATTAATTCCAATAAAAGAAAATTTTCCATAACCTTCATCATAAGCTGATTCCATCATTGTCGAACCAACGCCACCAATTGCACTATAGGCTAAAATAGGTGTTAAACTATCATAAGCCAATTGACGTACAAGCGGCGTTATTTTGGCAAAGCTTGCGTCTAAACGCGAATCATTAAATAAACTCATTCTTTAATCCTCAGCAAATTTTATTGAGTGCCATAACCCAATTGGTTGTATTCTGTAATGACGTAATGATACATCAGTACAAACTACCTTGTCAAGCAAAAAAAACCACCTACTTTTAGGTGGTGCGCCTTAAGGCTGATTAATACATGGTTGCGCTATCGATACTTGGAATTTTATTCACTTTATATTGATATGGCGCCGTGCTTGTATAAATTATATCCACCCGTTGATTTTTAGGTTGTAAGCCTTTGTCATTATTTGGGAAAATTGGCTTAGTATTGCCATAAGAAATAACACTAAGTTGCTTAGCTGGAACCCCTGCTTTAAGCAAGGATTGTTGCACGCTCTGCGCACGTTGCAAGGCCAACTCTTGATTATGTTGAGTAGTGCCAACTTCAGAACTATTACCTTGAATTTGTACATACGCGGTTGGATGGGCAATTAAATAACTCGCATTAATGGTTAATAATTTGGCGACATTTGCAGGCACATCAGCATTATTAAACTGAAAATAGACCACGTTATTCATTACGGTAGTCTTGATTGACTGATCGGGGTTATTCGCACTATCTACTGGGGCTTGATTACTTCCACAAGCGGTCAAACTCAAAATAGCCGTTAACACAGCTAAAATCTTCATTCCACGCATTTAAAATTCCTTCTTAATAAGTGTTTGCTGTTTATTATCTAATTTAAAAAAGCAAATTTAAATAGATTAAGCATTTTATGCAAGCCTTATTATACTATAAGCACAAGACAAAGAGCTAAACTCAAGCTAAAAATGGTACAATAACTGTAATTATATTCAGCATTGAATCATCGCACTATGAAGCAAATTATTATCCATGACATCGTTAAACAAATTGATGCACCAATTAGCCAACCGAGTGAACAAGCCAGCAGCATTACCGCCGATAACGACATTGATGCTATTCGCACTTGGTTGCTCGAATTTAGAAATAGTCCCAATACCTTTATTTCGTATCGTCAGACCGCGGAGCGCTTTGTGATTTGGCTAATGCAACAACACTTAAATCTTAGGCAAGTTACCCGCGAAATTATTCAAAATTATGAAGATTTTTTAATTAGTCCTAGCCCCAGCGATTTCTGGTGCGGACCATCTAAACCACGGATACATTCCGACTGGAAACCCTTTGTTAAGGGTCTTTCCAAATCAAGCATTAAATTAAACTTGCAGATTTTAGGCAGCCTCTACCAATATTTAATTGATGCGGGTTATTTGGTGCGTAATCCATTTCGACTAATTCGTGCACGCAGTAAAACCTCAATTAATGTTGAGCGAATTTTAACCATGCGTGAATGGAGTTATTTAACTGATTATATTGAAAATTTACCACAAGACACACCAAAAAACAAATTTGAAGCTGAACGCGTTAAGTGGGTATTTAGCCTACTGTATTTAACTGGTTGTCGCAGAAGTGAGGTCGCACAAGCGCACATGGCGGATTTTGTCCATAAGCGCGGTCAATGGTGGCTCAAAGTAATTGGTAAAGGCAATAAATACGGTGAAATACCCGTCCCAAATGAATTACTTAGTGCGCTCATGCGTTATCGTAAAGCTATTGGTTTAGCCGAATACCCAACACCACTAGAAACCGAAATACCGCTAATTTTCAGTAAATATGGGCGGCTACAAGCGATTAGCGATTCAATGCTCTATAAAATAATTAAAACCACCTGTAATAATTTAGCCGATGAACTTAAATCCATCGATCCTGCTAGTGCCTATGTAATTAGTAAAGTATCTACCCATTGGCTGCGCCATACCTCTGCCACTCATCAAGTCGATGCTGGCATCGATATTCGCATTGTTAAAGAAAATTTACGTCACAGCATGTTAGAAACCACCATGAAATATCAGCATACTGAAGCGGATTCACGACATGAAGAAACGATTAATAAGTTTGGTAAAAAATAAACCTAATTACCTAATTTTGCGTTCAACCTAAGTTCGCGATCAGCTCGTAAATCCGAGCCCGCATAAATTAAAGCTTCAGCATTTTGCTTAACTGCAGCTAAAACAATCTCACGATCTGAACGCAAATCTTCACTCGCATACTCCAATGCTAAACCATGCAATTTAACCGCAGCTAAAATAAAATCGCGATTAGAAATTAATTCAATCGCTGCATGATCAAAAGCCCATTCATATTCAATTGCGGCAGTCAAAATAACTTCAGGATCAGCTTTTAATTCGTCACTCGCAAATTCCAAAGCGCGCCCCTTCAAGCTAACGACCTGTAACACAAAATCTTTGTCCGCACGTAATTCATCGCTGGCATGAGCAAAAGCCCAATCATTTTCTTTAACTGCAGCCAGCACAATTTCTTTTTCCGCACGCAGCTCATTAGAACTAAATTCTAGCGCACGCCCTTTCAGTTTAACTGCTGCCAAAACTAGCGCATAATCACCACGCAAATTCTCTGCAGCAAATTTCAATGCACCACCATTTTGTGCAACCGCAGCCAGAACCACGCTTGAATTAGATTGTAATTCATCCGCTGCAAAAATTAACGCACTACCATTGTTACTTACTGCGGCAATCACGATATCCACATTTGACTTTAACTCATCGCTCGCATATTCCAAAGCCTTGCCATTTTGCGTAACCGCCGCTAAAACACACTCAAAATTACTTTTTAATTCAGGACCAGCAAATTTCAACGCTCGCCCTTTTTGGCGCACGGCACACAACACCAGCTCTTTATCCGTGCGAAGTTGCTGATTAGCAAACTCTAACGCACGCCCATTTTCCTGAAGTAAATTTAAAACCTGATCTTTGTCAGATAAAGATAATTCAGCATAATTATTAGCCACTACAATTCCATTCATAAAAAAATCTAGTTTAATCAACTTAGATTTAAAGATTAATAAGCATTCACCACCGTTAATATGTAACAAATTAGTCATAAATTTTTAAGCGTTCCAAAAATTTAACGTTCTCATGGCTTAATTGTAGCTTATTTAAACCTAGTCAACTCACTCATCTTAAAGTTTTGTACCAAATACATTTAGTTGATTATTATCAATTCTAGGTATAAACAGCTTAATTTAGCAGATTGTTCTAACCAAATAAAATAAATCATTAATTAGCGCAATTCACACTCGAATTCAAATTAAAGAACAATAAACAGGAACAAAGCAATACAGAGATTCTGTAGCAAATTACGCACACAATTTAGCAAAACCAAGCAATTAGAGCAAAAAACGTCATAAAATACGGATATAAACGGTGTTTATACATTAACAACTATCGATTTAATGTTATAATCTAGGCTGTTAAAATTTTTAAATAAAGATCGCATATAATGAAAAAATCTCTAAATTTTGTGCTACTTGCGGCAATTGCTTCGGCAATAATTGCTTGTAATGGTGGTAACAATAGTTCGACGCAACCAACCAATTCTAGCAATTTAAGCTTGACGTTAACGCCAATTAATACACCACAAAAAGTAAAGAGTACTAATAGCATGTCAGATGGTTCTTTAAGTAGTGCAATTTGTCAAGATGGCACATGCACATGGAACAATAGCGCAAATAACAATATTACTCAAGGCGAGAATGACAATACGTTCTGCACAGGAACTAACTCAGAACAAAGCGGTACTGGATATACGTTGGGCAGCGGTGCTTATGGTATGACATTCCCAACAGGAATTCAAGCAACACCAACAGGATATGGTAAAACCGATGTTATTCTAGAATTGTTCAATACACCGTATGCGAATATATCTCAAGCAGACCTACAGAATTACTATAATATTGGATACACTACAATTTGGATCTCTCCACCTCAATATAGTGCTGCTGTTAATTACAACAACACAGACATTCCTGCATGGTATGGTGCTTATCAACCAATGAATTTTGGCCAAATTGGCAACGAAAGCAATCCAATGACTTTTGGCTCTGCTAGTGATTTAGCAACATTAGTAACTAATGCACACAAAGTTGGCTTGCAAGTAATCGTTGATGTTGCTATTCATCAATTTGCTGCCGCAGGGGCGCAAAGCTCACCAGGCAATGCCACTAACTATTATAGCGGATCTTCAAGTAATCCATCATCATTCTATTGGCCACAAACTAGTGTCTCTGGCTACATTCCGTTTAATAATATTTGGGGTGGTAAATCAACATGTACAGCAAGCTCAGGTACAGTTATGGAAGGTACTAACCCAGGTAATGCCACCTCAATGTGGGGACCTGATTTTGCTGATACTAATGCAGGATACTCCGGATTACCAGCAGGTTCAAATTCTTCAAGCTGGATAAATCCAACGACTGGTGGCTCTGGAGCATCATGCAATACACAATCAATATTTGATGGTTACGCGGCATGGCTACTCGGCTTAAATAATAAAGGCGGTAACATGAGTGCTGCAGCAAGTGCTACCACAGGGTTTAACGTTGACGGTTTTCGGATCGATGATATTAGTGGACAAAGTACTACTTTCTGGAATCAGCTATTTAGTGATACTTCAGCATATAATGAATCAAGCAATATTTTCTTTGGTGAGTACCCAAATAGTTCTGCTAGCGCATATGATAGCTATACGGCTATAAAAACAGCATCAGGTAATAATGCTTCCAACAACACCATGAAAATGTTAAATTTCCCACTGTTAGCTGGTTTAGTTAGCGCATTTAGTCCTGGAGGATCCTTGCAAGCCTCGCTAAGCACCAATAATGGCAACACTGGAATGATTAGTAGTGGCAATGCTTATACATCATCTTCAAATGGGACTCTCGCGGGAACAAATGCGATTAATTTAGTAATGGATCAAGATACCGTGCCAGATAGTATTAATAGTCGTGCAATGTGTCCATGGAGTGGTAGCAATGAATTCACTATGAATTATTACAATGCTCCATTAGCCTATGGCGTAATCCTAGCGATGGAACCAGGTACACCATTTATTTATGCAGATTTACAAGCTCAAGCTGGGGTTGGAATAGGTCCAAGTGGCACATCTAGTGCAAAATACGCAAATGGTAGCGTATCGTATTGGAACGAAAATGAAGTTCTTGCTGGGGTTTATTTTCATAATCAAACCCTTGGTATGACCATGACTTGGGCAAATGTTAACGCAACAGATGCAGACAATGTAGCAGCCTTAACTCGCGGCACAAATTATTTCTTCATTGTTAATAAATCTACTACAGTTTATCAAGCAAGCGATAGTAGTACTGGGTTAACTAATCAGTGTTACATTGATTTAATGTCACATCAAATTGTCAATGTTACTAATGGTGCATTAAACAATCTAATTGTACCAGCACAATCAGTAATGTACTTTGTACCTTACACTGGCACTGTTCCAAGCACGGCTGGATTTAGCTGCTAATTTTATTATTAACCAGAAGCCTTGTATAATTACGAGGCTTCTTTTTTAGTCTTTTTCAGGAGAAAATAATGCTGACCTCTATGCAAAAAAAACTTAGTAACTTCTTTTATATTGTTCTTGGGCTGCCATCCACAGCAATGGGATTCGCTTTATGCATTCAAATTTCGGCATTAAGCTGGATTTTAAGCACTAAATATAACCTTAAAATTGATGAAATTGGTCTAGTTTGGGCAGCAGGTCCAATCGCAGGGATTTTAGGACAGGTAATTATTGGTTTGGTTAGTGATAATGTTTGGTTGTGGCACGGTCGCCGCCGTCCATTCATTATTGTTGGCGGGATTTTATGTTCATTAATGTTACTGGCATTGCCTAATTTAGATGTAATTTCAGCCGCACTGGGATTACATGGTATTCTTGGTGTAGCCATCACCGTTGCCCTGCTCCTTGATTTATCAATCAATGTTGGCTTCAATCCAACTCGTTCAATTATTGCAGATGTTACACCTGAGGGTGCTGAACGAACCAAGGGTTATACTTGGATGCAAACTGTTTCTGGGCTTTTTGGTGTAGCTGCTTATGTAATTGGCGCTTGGTTAGATAACTATGTGTTAATTTATGTCGGTGTTGGTTTAGTTCTGGTGTTATCAATTTTCCCAATTCTATTTATTCAAGAACCACGTGAACTTAAAAAAGAAGTTGCAACCTTAGCTAAACTACATGAAAAAACTTCATTTAAAAAAATTATGATGGATATTCAACCACTTTGGGGCTTTTTAATTTATTCCGTGTATGGTGTGGTAAAACGTCTGGCAGGAATTCAAAGTACTAACTATTATCCCGAAATTGCGTGCTTATTAATTACTATTTTCTTTATTATTTACACTTTAATGCAAAAAGAGGCTGGAAAATCTAAAGAAGAAGCGGGTATTATCGGCTTCAAGAAAGTTTTAGCTGCGCATTCATTTACTTGGATTGGTATTCAAACCATGTTTGTTTACATGTTTGCATATGTTCAATTTAAAATGCCTGACTTAAACGCCTTAAAAATGGGACAAGTTGTATCAATTTCATTCCTAATTTTGAATGTAACGGGAGCTTTATTACCTGTTGCAATCCTAGAACCATTAACCCGCAAAATTGGGCGCGCGCGCACCCATGCCTTATGTATCGCTAGTATGGCCGCTAGTTATTTTGCTTTAATTCCATTTGGTATTTCTCCAATGATGATTTATGTAATCATGGCATTCATCGGAATTGGTTGGGCATCAACAATTAGTTTACCTTTTGCAATTATGACACAAAAAGTTGGTAGCAATAAAATTGGTCTATACATGGGACTATTTAATTTAGCCGTGGTATTACCGCAATTGGTTGCCAGTCTAGGCGTTGGTCAAGCAGTTAGTATTATAGAGAATAAGAATGTTATTTTCATGATCTGTGGTGCAACTCTTGCCATTTCTGCCGCATTATGGTTTACCTTAAAAGATTCAATTAGCGATGAACCTAAGCCATCAACAACAGCAACAACGAGTCATCATTAAAGTATAATTTTATTAATCTGAAGGAGTTCATATGAAAAAGTTAGTCTATATTTTATTATCAGCAATTTGCTCTTATAATGCGTTTGCAGACAGTGCTGAGTCAACACCACTTAACACACAAAAGAATCGGCACCTATTGTGGTGGCGGCTGTACCAGCCTATCCAAATGCTGGTACAATTGGACGTTACAACTATGCCCAAAACCCATATGGTTGGATGATGTCAGGTGGTGGTACTTTGATACTTACCGAAAGCCAAATTGCACAACAAAACTGGGCCGAAAAATTATTTGCTGGTGGCACTTATAATGTCTATGCTGGTGCCACTTATAACCAATGGGATGGAACATACGCTTCATCTGGTAAATCTTATGGTGCAAATATTTTTGGACAAACTGGTCAACTTGGTGGCTTCTCAATTGGTGGAGTATTCTCAGCAATGAATCCAATTGGTCAATTAAATAATGATATTAACCCTACTACTTATTATAGTAGATACTCATCTGGTTACATTCCAACTTTCACATCCTATACTCTTCCAGAAGCATTCTTAGAGTATCAATATGGAAATATTGTCAATGTTGATTTGGGCTATGTTGCCTTTGATAATAGTCCGTGGTTAGCTGGAAATGCATATACCAATATGTTAACTGTGCCAACAACGTACCAAGGGATTGGGGTTAACGTATATGCTGGTAGTGGCTGGTTACTCTCCGCTCTGGCTTTTAACGGCGCGCAATTTGGTGCACAACAAGGTTTCACAGGTAACACCAATTATAGTTGGTTATCAATGAATCCAGGTTATAATAACAACTCAAATGGAACTGTATCGGTCGGCGCTAATTATGCCAGTACTGACAATAATTATAATTTACGGATGTGGGGTTATCAATTTGATAATTATGGTACATTATTATATGGTGACACTGGGTTAACTATTCCTGTTAATAAAAGTTTGTCATTCAATTTATCCGCGCAGTTTGCTAGTGATCAACAATGGTTTCAAGCAAATAATGCAATGTCTCAATCCTCAAATGCACAATATGCTGGAAATATCCAAAGTTATGCGGCTGGGATTAAAGCAGGTATGACTTATGGTTTATTCTCATTGAATGCCAGTGCTAATACTATGTGGGGACCAAGTGGTTCTTCTAGCGGCGGTGCACTAGTATCTCCATATACCCAGTCATTACAAGTTGACCCGATGTACTCAGAAGCTTGGTCGTACAATCAGGTAACTACAGGTCAAGCAGGTAATATGTATAAATTAGCAGGACAGTTTGCACTTGGCGGCTGGGGACAGAACTTGATTTTCCAACCCAATTACATTTATGTTGCCAATAATAACGTAACTAGTAACGGTTTACAAGAGATGGATCTAGTGCTTAATTACCCAATTCCACAAGTTCGAGGTCTGTATATTTTTGGTGTTTATGCACAACAATGGTATGCTCAAAATGCAATTGGCGTTACTAATAATAACTATCAACCAATTGAAATTCAATCAGGTGTATATTACACTTGGTAATTTATCTAATATTTTAAAGAAGGATCAACTCAATGAAAAAAACCTTAATTGCATTGCTTAGCTGTAGTTCATTCTCCGCATTTGCTATGACAACACTTGATTTTAATTCTGCGCTTTATCTTGCACCATCCAATTTTATGTGTAATGGTACCAAAATAACGCCACAAACAACGATTACAAACTTAACCCAAAACTGTAATAAAGTTACCGTCGTTGAGCACGAAGAAAACGTTGGTGGTTCAAAATCTAGTAATGCAGGTAATCCTATGCCTGGACAAGATGTATTAACCTCAAATCACTTAACTCCAGATCAGGCGAATTTAACCATCAGTAAAGTTGAGTTTTACACTGATAAAGGTAGTTATATGATTTGTGATTATATTAACGATGTATTAAAAAAATGCAAATACAAAACATCTCAAATTGCTCCTCGTACTATAACTAAAGCAACAACTCCAGCTACAATAGTAACTCCAGCTCCAATAGTAACTCCGCCACCGAGTATAACTAAGTCCACTAGTTCAGCAGCAAATTAAAAAGTGACCGTTAGGTCACTTTTTAATTTAATCTCCACAACACTAAATAATATCATGTCAAATTAACTTAATCACTAAATTCAATAGGTTAGTAATTTTTTACTTAAAAAAATAACAACATAGTACCAGTTAATAAGCATATCTAATTCACTACATTCTATCTAAAACAGGAAAGACTACACTATAACTCAAACAAATTTATGGAGATTAATGAATAAAACTTTAACCTTTGAATCTATAAACCACATATAATAACGGAAATACATTTAGAAATCTTCAATATGAATTATTTAGAACAATATATTAATGCGCTTGACTTTGTCATGTTACCAGAACAGAAAACCATCATTGTTCACCCTGATTCACAATTTGCCTATTTATCACCAGCCATCCGTGAAGATTATGGATTAATTAATACTGATTTTCGTAGCTCAAGTTATGCTGACCTACCACCCATCAAGCAAATTGCACCGAGCTGCGAGCTCGAAGACCAAGAGTGTATAAAAACCTTACAAGTACAACAATATATTACCTCACAAAATCACCTTGGAGAAATTAAACTCTATTTAAAACAAAAAACACCTTTAATTGACCCAATTAAAGGTGTAGCAGTTGGTGTACGAGTAGATTTTTTCCCAATTTATTCACTTGGTCACTTTAAACCATACATTAATAGCCATATTGCAAAATTCGATCAGCGAATTAATGCTGCAAATGATCGCCAACTTATTCAATTAACTGAAATGGAAGAATTAATTCTCTTTTTGCTAATTTTATACGCGAAGCCTAAAACAGTAACCTTACATTTAAACGCTCTGTTAGGCAAAGATGTCGCAATTAGTACTGTGCGAAATATGATCCATCAACAACTATTGCGTAAGTTTGAAGTAATAAACACCGATGAGCTAATTGATAAAGCAATTTTTCTGGGTTATGATACAATTTTACCACGCATTATGATTGAACAATTTAGCATTCAAATTAACATTAAAAATTAACATCTTTCTAAATAAGCAGCTTTTTAACACCAAACAATCTTACAAAGATTGAAAAAACTCAGAAACTTCAGATAATATCTTTTTGCGCTCCTCGGGTGTAGAAGATGGTATTGCACAGAACTGAAAATATTTCTTAACCGCAGTACCACAGAAATTAAAGATTCCTGGATTAGCTATTGTTTCTAAGGCTTTGAGCATACCATTTGCTTCATAATCCTGTTGTGTCGCACCAATTGTGTTAATCATAACAATTTGCTTGTTACCTAAAAGCCCAGTTGTGCCATTCTCATCCGCTGTATATGCAAATCCAAAGCTTAGTACCCGATCTAAATAACCGCGCAAAATAGCTGGCATTCCAGCCCACCATAAAGGATAGACAAACACTACCATATCAGCCCAACGAATAAATTCTTGTTCAACTGCAACATCATCTAAAACAGTACCGCTATTAAAACTATTTGCCAATTCTTCAGCACGCAAAACAGGATCAAAATTTAAAACATACAAATCTCTTACTTCAACCAAATTACTTCCGAGAGCAACACTCTCAACTATCGTTTCTTTGATTGCATGATTAAAGCTTTGCTTATACGGATGAGCATAAATTACTAAAACATTCATAATAAAACCTTAAAATAATTAATTTTGGACTACTTTATTTATTTTTGAGTGAACTAACTTTAGATTTAAATAGAACGCTAAAAAATAACGCTAAAACTAAAGCATAGGATGAAAACATTAACCAAATTGAATTCCAATTACGGAAAAGCGTTCCATTTACTGACTGCGTCATTGCATCTAAGACTAAACCACCACCATAAGCTCCAGCAAAACCGCCAATGCCAAGCGTCATAATAAAAAATAAGCCTTGAGCACTCGCACGCATCTGTGGCTGAGTTTCATTATCGACAAAAATAGCACATGAAATATTAAAAAAATCAAATGCGCAACCATAAATTATCATTGACAGCAAAATTAAACCAATTCCAGAACCTGGGTTACCAAAAGCTAACAGAGTAAAACGAATTACCCAAGCCAAGATACTAATTAGCATAATTTTTTTAATGCCAAAACGACTTAAAAAAAATGGAATAGCTAAAATAAAAATTACTTCAGAAAATTGTGCTAATGACATTAAAACCGCAGAATGTGTTACACCGAATGAATTTTTATAAATTGCCAGCGTATCAAAATCATGTAAAAACACTGAGACATATGTATTATTAATTTGCAATAAAACACCAATTAAAATTGAAAAGATGAAAAATACTGCCATCCGTGGTGTTTTAAATAAAACCAGTGACTCAAGACCTAATTTAGCTAATAAACCACTCTTGTGCTCTAATCCAATAAGAGGTGGGCATTTCGGCAAAAATAATGCATAAATTGCGAGAATCAGCGCGCCAATTCCAGCAACTTGCAATTGAACGGGGCTTAATTCCAAACCAGCAAAGCTAATTACCCATAAAGCCATAATAAAACCTATCGTGCCCCACACCCGCAAAAATGGGTAAAGTTTCACAACATCTTGCTTATTATCACTAATAATTCGAAAACACAATGCACCAGCTAATGGAATGGTTGGCATATAACACATGGTGTTAATTAAAAACACCCAAAACAGGACGGCAGGATCGCGTGTAAATGAAGCTAGCACCAACATTATAGCCCCCACAAAATGACAAATGGCAAATACTTTTTCAGCATTAAACCAACGATCCGCAGCACAGCCAATTAGAGTTGGCATAAAAATAGAAGCTATCCCAATTGTGCCATAAATTGAGCCAATTTGCGCGCCTGAAAAATTCAAAACTTTAGAGGCATAGGCACTAAACGTCATTAACCATGAACCAAAAATAAAAAATTGTAAAAAATTCATTACACCTAAACGAAACTTAAGTGGCATCCTAATCATCCCTGTAATAGCGTCAAATAAAAAACACCACGTTTATAAAAAAGTGGTGCTAGCTTAAAAAAATTTAACTAATTGGTTTTGCGCTGAGTAACTTTAACAACACAGCATAAAGATTATCATTCCGAAAATTAAAACGAAACTCACATTCCTTCAAGTGAAGATAAAATTTGTGTTTAGCTACGCCTTGAAATTTAGCAGTTCGCTCCTTAGTAAACAGCCAAAATTTGTCTAAATTATCTACATAACTCGGTTTATCTGAAAAAGCCTGATTGCTATCGTAACCAACCGCAATCAAGCCCGCTGGCTCATTTACATTAACTGAATGTACCGTTACTTCGGGCAATTTACCATTTCCGTTTAATAATTTTTGTAATTTAGCCGCGGTGCAGTTAGCTAACATTTCCGCATAAACTTTACCACGCCGCTTTAAAATCCCAAGATTAGTTGTAATTTTTTCTTTAATCGTTAATGGTTCATTAATAATTTTAGCACTTAACCCGATTTCGTTATCCTGACTAAACACATTACCTTCATCATTAATATCGTCTTCAAATGGCGTATACTGTTCGCAAAATTCTACCATTCGTGCTCGAATCTCATTCAAATAACGGTTAACCGTATTTCTATTAATTGTAGTTTCAATTGCGATTTGCGTAGCTGACATATCCTCAGCAAAACACTTTACCATCTTACGAAATTTGTATTCAGAAATCTTCGCGCGTCGCACATATTTATTTTTAGCTAAACTATCCATGCTTACCTCAAAACCTTTACAATCTATTCTAGTCTAGCCTAAACGGCATCTCTAGCCTAATACGCTCCATCCATGTTAAGATGAGGTATATAAAATGATTAATCCTATGTTTATTTAATTACTTAATCGTATTAAATTATAACATAAAATAGAGTAAGAGATACTAATGAATAAAGTAGATAACTTTCGCCTTAAATTTAATAATGATAACAAAGAATACGTGCCAATTATGATTGGTGGAATGGGTGTTGACATTTCAAGCAGTGAATTAGCGCTAGAGGCAGCTCGCTTAGGTGGCGTCGGTCATATTTCTGATGCGCTCGTAACCGATGTTTCTGACCGAAAGTTTGACACCAAATTTGTTGCGGATAAACGCAAACAATATAAAGATAGTCTCAACAGCACCGACAAGAGTCGCATACATTTTGATGCGGTGGATATTCGTGCGGCCATGCAGCTCCATGTCGGCAAAACAATGGAAGCTAAACGTGGGGATGGCTTGGTCTTTGTAAATATCATGGAAAAATTAACCATGAATAATCCTAAAGACACCTTAACAACACGGCTTAATTCAGCATTAGACGCTGGAATTGATGGAATTACACTTAGCGCAGGTTTGCACCTAAACAGTATGGCAATGATGCAAGAAAATAAGCGCTTTCGTGATGCAAAACTAGGTATTATTGTTTCTTCAGTTCGCGCACTTAGACCTTTTCTACAAAGAGCAAAACGCTCTAATCGCATGCCTGATTTTATCGTGGTTGAAGGACCTTTAGCTGGTGGTCACTTAGGGTTTGCTTTTGATAATTGGAAAGAGTTTAATTTAGCAGTAATCTTTAGTGAAATTAAACAATTTCTTCATGAAAGTAATTTAGATATACCGCTAATTCCAGCTGGTGGGATCTTCACAGGTAGTGATGGTGCTGCATTTTTAGCTGATGGCGCAGCAGCAATTCAAGTGGCAACTCGCTTTACCGTAACCGAAGAATGTGGTTTACCTGATAAAGCCAAACAAGAATACTTCCGTGCGACCGAAGCGGATGTTGAAGTGAATACATCTTCTCCAACTGGTTACCCAATGCGTATGCTAAGCTACTCACCATCAATTGGAGCAAAACTTAAGCCAAATTGCGAATCATTAGGTTATCTCTTAGAAAATGGAACCTGTGCTTATATTGACGCTTATGAAAGAGCTAAAGCTGAAGCGGTGAGTAAAGGTAGCAAATCATTTGGCGTGTATGAAAAAACTTGTTTGTGTACACACATGCAACTCTTTCAATGTTACACTTGTGGACATTACGTTTATCGTCTAAAAGACACCACGGTTAAACAAGATGATGGAAAATATCAAATTCTTACCGCTGAACATGTATTTAAAGACTATCAGTTCAGCACTGATGGTAAAATTGCACTTCCTGCAAGCGCAATTCTAAGCGTCTAAAACAGCATAATATCTTGATGAACCTAAATCACAAAATCGATAAATTATTTAGCGGATAACTATATACGATTAGGTGTATTCATCTAATTTAAGATGTGTGAAAATTGGTTTAACTTCGCGCGTAATTCACGCCAATTGGGTAAAAACTTGCTCATTAAAGCATAAAAGCGCAGACTATGATTTTGCTCAACTAGATGACATAGTTCGTGTACCACAACATAATCAATTAAACTCTGCTCCAACTGGATTAACGAGCGATTTAAATGTATACGGTGCGTCTGCAGCGAATAACTTCCCCAACGTGTGCGCATCGTTTTTATACTTAGCCTTGGCAAACTATAGCCACGTTCGGCAAAATAGCTAAATCGTTGCTGCAGAAATTCTGGAAATAACTTAGCGGCTGTTTGTTGATAGAATTTTTCAATTAATATCTTCTGTTTTTCTAACGCTGTTGCACTACATAAAGAAATTTTACACCTTCCATCAACAATCCTAATTGAATTATCTGCCGTTAACCCAATTTGTTGTTGAATTGGATAATTTACCCCCAATAAACTTAAATTAACATCAAGAGTAATTTTTTTCGGCAATACAGCTTGAATTTTATTTAACTTTTGTTTCAACTTTGGATAATAGCGTCTAATTAAATCCTCAAGTTCCGCAGGCTTTTTATGCTGCGAGCTACTAATTTCAACATGACCATCACTTCGAATCCGTAAATAACAGTGCTTAATTGGTTTATAAATTACCTCAACCGTTAATTCACGAAACTGAAAAGTTAAACTTTGCATCATGCAAACCACTTAATCATAATTGGATGCGCCAATCTTCTAACTCTGGTTCTTCTGATTCTGCTGAAATAATTGGCTTAATTAAATCAGGTCGATTGATCGCGGCTGCAAATTTCTCTAACATCGCATGTTGTAACGGATCTAATTGCGGTTTAACTATTGGTTTAAAATATTTTTCAGGTCGAACTTTCACCAATAGCTTGCCCAAATAAACTTGATTGGCGGCCAAAACATCTTGAATCTCAGGAACAAGCTGATTTACTTTATAAAAGGCACCGTTATTAATCACATAAAGTACCAATAAATCATTGGCATAATCAATTGCACCACAATGACAAATATCACGCAATTCAGCAAAGTTTTGATTAAGAATGCTATTGATGCGATTAAGCTCAGCAACCCTTGCGGCGATACTATCTAAAGTATAAGTCTGTTGAATTTGCTCACTTAAGGTAACAAAATTATATTTTTTTTTACGCGCCATTACTCCCCCTAAATGATGAGAAAAGCGTCTAATGTTGCGCAAATGATGCAAATAACTCAACCAGTGCCGTTAAAGCCTCTTGTTCATCCTGACCATCAACAGAAAGTGTAATTTGATCATTAAACTCTAAACCAAGGCTGAGAATATTAATCACTGATTTAATTGCTACAACTTTATCACCATGAGCCAATTGAATTAACGACGTAAATTTTTTGGCACAATTTACAATTAAAGCTGCTGGTCGCGCATGAATTCCGGTTGGATTACTAATAAAAATAGTTTGTGTTAACATTACTATAATACCTTATAAAAATTTTATCAAAATTGATTAATATGAAAAGTCTTAACAGAATATAAATAAGTAAAACATACTCCTAATGAAAAATTATACCACCCAATTTACCTAGAATTACCCCAATAAAACCAAAATCTGAGTCGCCAAAGGTTGAGCCTTGAAAACCCATTCCACCTAAAATCAGAAAGAGCAATACTGGCAAAAGGCTAATTATAATGCCATTAACAAAAGCTCCTAAAACCGCACCACGGCGACCACCAGTTGCGTTGCCATAAACACCAGCTGTTGCTCCATCAAAAAAGTGCGGAACTAAGCCCGGTACAATCACCAACCAGCCAAACTGCGGAAAAATAAACATACAAACTAATCCAGCAATAAAACTGCTGAAAAAACCAATGATTACAGCATTTGGCGCAAATGGAAAGACAATTGGACAATCGAGTGCAGGTATAGCATTAGGAACTATTTTATCTGCAATCCCTTTAAATGCTGGAACGATTTCTGCCAAAAGCATCCGCACACCAGCCAAAATAACATACACACCACCAGCAAAAGCAATAGCTTGCATAAAGGCATAAACGACAAAATTTTGCCCATCACTCAGCTTAGTTTCAACAAAATTACTTCCTGCATAACTCCCAACCACAACGAATAAGATTGTCATAGTTATAGCGAGTGACACCGATGAATCGCGTAAAAAGCCTAATGATTTTGGAACTTTTAACTCTTCAGTAGTTTTTTCAGAGTTACCTAAATATTTACCAACTAATGCTGAAGCTAAATAACCTATTGAATTAAAGTGCCCCAGTGCAAAATCATCAGAATCGGTAATTTTCTTAGTAAATGGTTGTAACATAGCTGGAAATAATGCCATTACCACCCCCAAAATAACTGCACCAAGCAAGATTGTTTGTATTTCACCAATGCCAAAAGTTGCCAAAATAACCGCAAGCATACACGCCATATACATTGTATGATGACCAGTTAAGAAAATATATTTAAAGCGTGTAAAACGCGCAATCAAGATATTGACTAACATCCCTAACAACATTATCATCGCAGTGGTTTTACCAAAAGCCTTTTGTGCAATTGCTACCACTACTTCATTATTAGGAATAATTCCTTTAATATGAAAGGCATGTTCAAACATTGCGCCAAAAGAATTTAGGGTGCCAACCAGAACATTTGCCCCAACCCCTAGAATGATGAATCCCATAATGGTTTTAAGTGTCCCAGATACTACCTCAGTCAGACCTTTTTTTTGCAACACTAAACCTAACAATGCAAACAGCCCAACCAAAATTGCGGGTGTGCCAAGCACATCTTTCATAATCAGATTAAGCATCTCAATTAACCTTGCAAATTAGCTTGTAAAATAGCCGTGAGTTCTTTTTTATCCATTAAATTTTTTAACCCAACTACATTGCGCTTACCATCAATGAGATTATCGACAATCTCTTTTGAACCAAGATATAAATCTGCAGCTTCAGATTTGCTAGTAGTTAAATCGGTATGTGCAACTTCTGCATTTAAACCTAATTCTTTAAGAATCTTTTTAATACTTAACTCAACCATAAAACTAGTTCCTAGACCACTACCGCAAACCACTAATATTTTTTTCATTTTACACACCTGTTAAATTAATTGATTGAATGATCTGAATTATCTCAGATTTAGACTCAGCCATAATTATACTCTGAATAATTTCTTCATCACCAAGCAATTCAGATAGAGCCGTCAACACGCCAATGTGAGATGAATTATCTGTGGCAGATAACACGATTAGTAAATTAACCTCATGTTCGCTATCATTAGAAAAACTAACACTCTGATTTAATTTTAGTAAGCTCACCCCAACTTTTAAAGCCCCCTCCTCTGGTCGCGCATGCGGTAACGCCACTAATGGTGCAATAACGATATATGGTCCAAATTCTTCAACTGAGGCAATCATAGCACCAATATACTCACGTCGAATACTTTGGTTATCAACTAAAGGTTGTGCTGCTAGCGTAATCGCTTCCTGCCAAGTCGCAACGTGTTCTTGAAGTTGAATAGTTTCAATAGTTAATAATTTAGTCAGCATATTACAACCTTAATAAAAATAAGCTCAAGCCAAAAAGCCTTCATAAAATAAAGGCTGATTATATAATTCAACCAGCCTTTATTGAATGAGTAAAATTACACAATTACTTGTTGATATAACTCAAAATATTTCTGTGCTGCAGCATCCCAACTTAAATCTTGTAACATGGCAAATTTTTGAACTTTTTTCCATTCGGTTTTACGCGCAAATAATGCAAAAGCACGCCGCGCCGCTGAATTAAAACCAGCTACGTCAAAATTTTCAAAGACAAAACCAGTTGCAGTTTCATCTGCAAGATTTTCCAATGAACAATCCGTCACCGTATCAGCCAATCCACCTACCTTATGTACTAGTGGTAAGGTACCGTAAATCATACCGTATAATTGAGTCAATCCACACGGCTCAAAGCGTGAAGGAACCATTATTACATCACTTCCAGCCACCAAACGATGCGCATGATTTTCATCATAACCTAATTGTACTGCAACCGATTCAGGATATTTAATTGCAAGTGCTTCAAATGCATTTTCAATTGCTGTTTCACCAGAACCCAAAATAGCAAATTGCCCACCACGGTTAATTATATCAAGGATTCCATCGACAACCAAATGTAAACCCTTTTGTTCGGTTAAGCGGCTAACAATCGTAAATAACGGAAATTCATTTTGAACTTTTAATCCCGTATATTCTTGTAATGCCGTTTTACATTTAGCTTTGCCTACCATAGAACGTGAACTAAATTTGCTCGCAATTATCGGATCAATTTCAGGGTTCCATACTGCAGGATCAACACCATTTAGAATACCAACTAAGTCTTGGCTCTTTGCACCTAATAATCCACTTAAACCACAGCCCTGTTCAATACCCTGAATTTCATGAGCATAGGTTGGACTTACCGTAGTTAATTTATCAGAAAAATATAAGCCAGCTTTAAGAAATGAAACTTGACCAAAAAACTCTAACCCATTGACGTTAAAGAAATAATCAGGTAATTCCAATTCACCAAAAACATGCGCAGGAAATAATCCTTGATAAGCTAAATTATGCACGGTTAAAATAGTTCCAGCTAATTTACGCCCAGTATGCATCTCTGCAACCTTAATATACGCGGCAGCTAATCCAGCATGCCAATCATGACCATGAACAACTTGTGGCGTCCAAGTACTATCCAGCCCAGTTGCTAAGTTTGCAGCTACCCAACCAAGCAAAGCAAACCGACGATAATTATCAGGATATGGTTGATTATTGGTATCAGAATATGGATTACCTAAACGATCAAACAATCCTGGTGCATCAATGATATAAGCCTCAATCTCAGTATTGGGAATTTTACCTTGTAATAACCTAACGCTACTGGCACCAAATTTATTTGGTAATTCAACAACTAGTTGTGTATCCTTAATTCCCTGCATAAAAGCTGGAAAGCCAGGTACTAAAACACGACCATCACAACCTAATTTAGCCAACGCAGGAGGTAATGCACCAGCAACATCAGCCAATCCACCAGTTTTTAATAATGGAAAAAGTTCACTACATACATGAAGTACACGCATGAGTCTCTCCTTATAAGAATAAAAAACGAGGCCTTAATCGGCCTCATTTAGATTAAAGTTTTGCTAACATGGTTGCAGTTACTAAAACCACACCTGTTTCTGTACGTTCAAATCGCTGAGCATCAAATTCAGCATCTTCACCAATAACCATACCTGCAGGTATTACACATCCACGATCAATAACTACTTTAGTTAAGCGTGAACCTGCTCCAATAACGGCATCTGGCAAAATAACCACTTGATCTAACTTACAAAATGAATTCACTCTTACATTTGAGAATAAAACCACATGTGACAAATTAGAACCAGAAACAATACAGCCACCTGAGACTAAGGTATTATAAGCAACACCATGCACACCATCATTATTTGGAATAAATTTGGCTGGCGGTAATTGGTGTTGATGCGTCCAAATTGGCCAATCTTTATCATATAAGTTTAAATCAGGTTTATTTGAAGCTAAATCTAAATTACCAGCCCAGAAGGCATCAATCGTACCTACATCGCGCCAATATGGTTCACCATTAGCACGTTGAACACAAGACAAACCAAATGGATGAGCTAACGCACGTCCTTCACTAACCACCCGTGGAATAATATCTTTACCGAAATCATGTGATGACTCCGGATTAAGAATATCTTCATCTAATAATTGGTATAAATATTCGGCATTAAAAATATAAATCCCCATACTCGCTAATGAAATCTGATCATTTCCAGGAATGGTTGGTGGATTTTCAGGTTTTTCAACAAAACTCTTAATATTACGTTCTTCATCAATACCCATAACACCAAAGGCAAAAGCTTCTTTACGAGGAACTTCAATACAACCAACTGTACAACCTGCACCATTTTCAACGTGGTCTAACAACATTACCGAATAATCCATTTTATAAATGTGATCACCAGCAAGAACGATTACATACTCTGGTGAATATGAGCGTAAAATATCAATATTTTGATATACCGCATCAGCTGTACCACGATACCAATGTTCTTCATTTACACGTTGTTGTGCAGGTAATAAATCTACAAACTCACCTTGTTCACCACGTAAAAAGCTCCACCCGCGTTGTAAATGACGTAATAAAGAATGTGATTTATATTGAGTTACTACACCAATTTTACGAATTCCTGAATTAATGCAATTGGATAATGCAAAATCGATAATTCGAAATTTACCACCAAAATACACCGCAGGCTTAGCACGAGTATCAGTTAATTGTTTCAAGCGTGAACCACGACCACCAGCCAACACCAATGCCATAGTGCGCTTAGGTAATTGACGCGTTATTTTTAAATCTTCTAGTGAATGCTTCATATAATTTTCTCCCTTTTAATTACACGTTAATGATAAAAATCTTAAAATTCAATTAAATTACGTAACAACAGTTGGCTCCAACATTTTAGTTCGAGTTTTTATTTCAGCAATTTGATCGGCAATTGTAATCAACTCAGCTAAAGCTTGCTGTGTTGGCGTTTCAAATTTATCTGCATCAGCTTCATATTTTTCTAAATACACGCGAAGTGTCGCACCCTGTGTACCTGTACCTGATAAGCGCAAAACAATCCGTGAACCATCAGCAAAAATTAAGCGAATACCTTGTTTGGCTGAAATAGAACCATCCACCGAATCGCTGTAACTAAAATCATCAGCAAGAGTGAGTTTATAATTTCCAAAAGTTTGTCCAACCAAATCCTTTAATTTTGCTCTTAATGCCGCCATCAAATCATTAGCCGCAGCACTGTCAATCGCTTCATAATCATGACGAGAATAAAAATTCCGTCCAAATTTCGCCCAATGCTCATTAACTAACTGATTTACTGACTTATTAGTTACCGCAATTAAATTAAGCCAAAATAACACCGCCCATAAACCATCTTTCTCACGAATATGATCCGAGCCAGTACCATAACTTTCTTCACCACAAAGCGTAACTTTTCCTGCATCAAGTAAATTACCAAAAAATTTCCACCCCGTTGGTGTCTCGTAACACGGAATACCTAAAGATTCAGCCACTCGATCAGCAGCAGTTGAAGTTGGCATTGAACGCGCAATTCCGCTCAAACCTACTTTATATGCTGGAACTAATTTAGCATTGGCAGCTAAAATAGCTAAACTATCCGATGGAGCAACGGGAAGTTTACGCCCCACTATCATATTACGATCAGCATCACCATCTGACGCGGCACCAAATTCAGGTGCGTTAGCACCATCCATTACCGCAATTAAATCATGCGCATTAACCGGATTTGGATCTGGATGATGACCACCAAAATCTTCTAATGGTTCACCATTAACTACTGTTCCTTGTGGCGCATTTAAAATACCTTCAAGAATTCGCCGTGCATATGGACCACCAACAGCACTCATAGCATCAAAACGCATATTAAAGCCACGAGCAAATAATCCTCTAATCGCATCAAAATCAAAAATCTGCTGCATTAACTCCGCATAATCATTGACAGAATCAATTACTTCAACCAGCATTGCTTCAATTTTAAATAAACCTAATTCATCAAGTTGAATTTCTGAATCTGCTTTATCACTGATTACATATTCTGTAATAGTTTGGGTTTTCTCATAAATAGCATCTGTAATTGATTCAGGGGCTGGACCACCATTATTAATGTTATATTTGATTCCAAAATCACCATCTGGACCACCAGGATTATGACTAGCTGACAGCACAATACCACCAAGCGCATTATGTTTGCGAATAATACAACTAACCGCTGGAGTTGATAAAATCCCACCCTGACCAACCAACACTTTAGCAACGCCATAAGCAGCAGCCATTCGTAAAATAGTCTTAATTGCAACTCGATTATGATAACGCCCATCACCACCAACAACTAAAGTTGCACCTTTAATTCCATCCACAGAATCAAAAATTGATTGGACAAAATTCTCAAGATAACCTGATTGTTGAAAAACCGTCACTTGTTTGCGTAGCCCAGATGTTCCTGGTTTTTGCCCAGCAAACGCCTGCGTTGCTACAGTTTTAATACTCATACTCACTCCAATTGTAAATATTTTTTATATTTATATAAATATATAAATTCTATACCACTGACACATGACAACAGAAGCTTAATTTACTACGTGCTATTTGTGTACTTTTAGCAACAACATTAAGCATTTAACATTACACTATATCAATGGTTTAATGGTATTGTATCACTACTACAATCTAGGTTGCATATTTTTGTGTAACCATAGTTCTAAATTAGCATTATTATTTAAATTTTTCTATGTATTTACAGATACTTAATAACTATAAAAAAATAGGCTCTACTGTGATGATATTCCTTAGTTTTACTAAGAAAAATCTTTACTAATCTAGCCATAGAACTAAACCATACAAAAAACCTCACTTAATCTGGTAATAAATACACTAAACTATGGTAAAATAATTACAATTCTATTATCTTTACATCTGAGGCATTTATGAAAACTAAAAATAGTCCTAAAATTAGTATCAACAAAATAGTTAAATCCGAAAAAACCAGCGTAGAAACTCCAAAAGTAGAAACTCCAAAAGTAGAAACTCCAAAAGTAGAAACTCCAAAAGTAGAAACTCCAAAAGTAGAAACTCCAAAAGTAGAA
>JACCDZ010372754.1_pt1 | contig 123487 bp, 114 predicted proteins | sample 7449551 | NCBI WGS metagenome assembly JACCDZ01 (sample SAMN15323452, study PRJNA562643) | freshwater metagenome | isolation source: river surface water | place: USA:Blue River Watershed | collected 2017-08-18
TATGGCATTTAACGCACCGTATAACGCGTAAAATTCTTTCACATACGGTTTGTATTGTGCTAAATAAAAAACTAGGTCATTCGCCAATTCAGTTCGAAAATCTTATTTTAAGTTGAGATTTGCGTATATTTGTTTAAGATAAGATATAACTCATTGAGATGTGTCATAGTATTCGTCGTTAGAAAACAATTATTATGACATTATTTCAATGAGTTATCTATTTTTGTCGTGTACAGAGATTTAGGGGTTAAATAATCAATGAAAAAAGCCAACTTCGCTCAACCAACTGCTCTACCAAAAGCGAGCAAAACGATGCTTAAACTCAGTACGCTCAGTTTAAGTATGCTGTGTTTAACCATGGCTCATGCTGCTGAGGCCGAATCGCCTTCCGAGGAAAAAGCAGCCAAAGTCGTCAAAGTTGCCGTTACAGGATCATCGATTAAAGGCGTTGCTGCACAGAGTGCATCTCCGATCACGGTGATTAGAGCAGATGACCTTGTAAAGCAAGGTGTTACAACAGTCGAAGAAGCTTTAACCAAGGTTAGTGCCAATCAAGCAGGGTTTTCTACAGCTCAAAATGTAGGTGCAAGTAATACTGAGGGTTCTTCTGCGAATCTTCGAGCATTAGGTACGGATAAAACATTAATCTTATTAAATGGTCGACGTTTAGCATACAGTCCATTTAGCACCTCAACCACAAACCTAAATATTATTCCAATGGCAATGGTTGATCGTATTGAGATTTTACGTGATGGTGCTTCGGCAATTTATGGTGCGGATGCAATTGCTGGGGTAATCAACTTTATCACCAAGAAGTCTTTTGAAGGTTTAAATATTAGTGCTGGCTTTATTCAACCAGAACAAAGTGGTGGTGATAAACAAGACATTTCAATTTTCGGGGGTTATGGTGATCTTGATGAACAAGGCTTTAATCTTATGGGGGTTATTGACTATCGTCGTTCAAATGACATTATGGCGAAAGACCGTAAAATTAGCCAACGCGGTGGTTTAATACCGGAGCTTGGTATTGATGGAACTTCTGCAAATGGTTTCCCAGCAAATTTTCGTGATCCCGCTACAGGAGCTCTTGGTAATCCTTATGGCGATCTAAACTGTAATAATGCACCTAATACTATCGCTGATGGTGGGCTCTGCTATCTCAACACACAAGCATTGATAGGAATTGTACCCAAAACAGAAACAATATCTGCTTTAGGACGAGGTACGTTCAAATTAAATGATAATTTCAATGCTATCGCTGAATATGTTTACTCACGAAATGAAGTGACTACATCAATCGCACCTGATGTTTACAGCCGCTCAGTTACTCTTCCTTCTACAAGCCCATACTATCCTGGTAATGGTATAACCCCTGAAGTCGCTGGATTAAGTGGTAATCCCCTTGAACTTTATTTGAGATCACAAGCTGGTAATCGGATGTCTAATCCAGTGAATGAATCACATCGGGCGTTAATCTCTTTAGAGGGTGAAGCTTACGGTTGGGATATCAATACAGGTTTATCTTATGCACGTAGCGAAGCGACAGACGGTTTTGCTGGAGGGTATTTAAACAAAAGTAAACTCCAAGATGCTTTAAACAATGGAACCATTAATCCTTTTGGCCCTAATGAAAATCAAGAGCTTTGGAAGTCTTTTGAAGTAAAAGGCGATACTAACACTGGTACGCTCACAGCCACCACATTTGACTTTACTATTAGTCGTCCAATTTACACTTTGCCTGCTGGTGACGTAGGCTTTGCTTTGGGAGGTAGTTTTAGTAAACAGGACTGGAAAGCCAATGTGAACTCAGAAATTGTAAGCCAAGTTCCTGGTAGCGGTATTGATCCTAGTAAACCTGAAAGTAAAGGTAAGAGAGATATCACCGCAGCTTTTGCAGAGTTACATGTTCCAATTACCAAAACCTTAGAAGCACAACTCGCTGCTCGATATGATGACTATAGTGATTTTGGTGATACATTTAATCCTAAAATCGCTTTCCGCTGGGAACCGATTAAACAATTAATGTTCCGTACCTCATACAGTACTGGTTTCCGAGCGCCAAGCTTATATGACATCAATGCCCCTCAAAGTAAAACTTATACGGGTGCTCGCTACGATGACCCTGTGCTATGTCCAAATGGTAAGGCTATATCACCAGAATACCAAACTGAATGTAATACCCAATTCTATCGTACACAAGGTGGTACAAAAGACTTACAACCTGAAGAATCAACCTCAATTACAGCAGGTTTTGTAGTAGAACCGATCAAAAATTTAGTGTTCTCTGCTGATTATTACAACATCAAAATTGATGGGCTAATTAACAGCATCGGTGAAGCAATGATTTTCGGTGATCCTGAAAAATATGCAGATCGCTTCATTCGAGGGGCTGATGGTCGATTGGAATATATCAACAGCGCACTAACAAATATGGGTGGAGTTAAAACTGAAGGTATTGATTTAGCGCTAAATTATCTTTCACCGATGACTTCTACTGGTCGTTTTGGCTTCGGCATTGATGGCACATATGTTATCAAATACGACCGTCAAGAAGAGAAAGGTGGTGCATGGGAAGGTTATGTTGGTAAATACGATGATCCAGCAATCTTACGTTGGAAACATGTTGCCAATCTTAACTGGAGCTACGAAAACTGGAAAATGGTCTTCGAGCAAGAGTTCTACCGTGGCTATAAAGATCAAAACCAAATTGGTGATGAGAAATATGATAATCACCGCGTAAGTGACTATACCCTGTACAACGTTTCAGGAACGTATAAAGGCTTTAAAAATCTAGAATTGACTGCTGGTATCAAAAATCTATTTGATGCTGAACCTTCTGCTTCGAATGTGCTCGATAACTTCCAATATGGTTATGACCCTCGCTATAGCGACGTAACGGGACGTGCATATTTCCTCAGAGGCACTTATAAATTCTAAAACTCTAACCACTGCAAGATGTTCCTTTTTGTCTTGTAGTGGTTCAACGTAATCCTGATGTCTATATAAGATAAAAATTGCTATCAAGATTTTCAATCTAGCCTAAATACTTTTATATAACTCAGCGATTACATTTTCAGGAGCAATTATGGGCATACCCTTTGCTGAAAGTGAAAATCAATCTGCCAAACGTCTCGTCGGACTTGGTCTAGTTTTATTTTTACATCTTGTGATCGCCTATATTTTAGTAACAAGTTTAACCACTGATTTTACTAAACCAGTCGAGAAGCCTGTAGAACTTCAGATTATTCAAGATATTGAACCGCCACCACCACCTCCACCCAAACTGGAGGAAAAACCACCTGAACTACCCAAAATGGTTGAGAAAGTGGCAAAAATGCCTGATCCGCCTAAGCAGGTGGAAAAAGTAACGCCTATTGCAAAACCAACACCTATACAACCAACCAAAACTTCAGTGGCAACACCTGCACCTGTCACAGCGGCTTCTCCAAGTCCTAGCCCTGTTGCTGCTCCAATTGCAGCTGCTGCTCACCCAGCACCTGCAAAACCAGCTGGAATTTCACGAGGAGTTTCAGAAGGTGAAGCTGGTTGTAAAGAACCTGGTTATCCACGTGAACAGGAAATGGCTGGTGAAGAAGGTACTGTGCGTATGCGCTTACTTGTGGATAGCTCGGGCAAAGTAATCGATGCAAAGGTCAAAAAATCGAGTGGTGTCCGCGAGTTAGATAAAGCCGCAACCAAAGCCTATAGCTTATGTAGCTTCACACCAGCGATGAAAGATGGTGTACCTCAACAAGATTGGTATGAAATCGAATACACATTCAAGATTTCTTAATGAATATAGAAGTGAATTAAACAATTTTTGGAGAATTTAAAATGAATAAAACTGTAAAAAAAATCTCTCGATTTGCTGCGATTGGTCTTATCTCAACCAGCACCCTGCTTCCAATTAGTTCTGTTTGGGCTGAAGAAACCACGCAACCCACAGCTATAACTACGGTCGCGACTGATGCAACAACACAATCATCACCAACACCACCACCTCTTCCTGCGACTGAAGAAAAAGTGCATAACCCTTATGGCTTAGAAGCTTTATGGCGTGAGGGTGATCTCGTTGCAAAAACAACCTTATTCATCCTTGTTTTAATGTCAATTGGTACGTGGTACATCATCCTTTCAAAACTATTTCAACAAAGCAAAATCAAACGCCATGGTACTGAAGCTGAACGTAACTTTTGGGAAGCAGATACGTTAAATAGCGCAAAAGAAAGCTTAGACCCTAGCAGCACGTATCGCTACATCGCTGAAAAAGGTATTCACTCAACCAAACATCATGATGGCACCTTATTAGAACGCATTGATTTCAACACATGGGTAACGATTTCGATTCAACGTGCGATTGATAAAGTACAAAGCCATTTAGGTAACGGCTTGGCATTCCTTGCAACAGTGGGTTCAACTGCACCTTTCGTTGGCTTATTTGGAACAGTTTGGGGAATTTATCACGCATTGACTGCGATCGGCATTTCAGGACAAGCATCTATTGATAAAGTTGCTGGGCCTGTGGGTGAAGCATTAATCATGACCGCAATTGGCTTAGCTGTCGCTGTACCTGCAGTACTTGGTTATAACTGGCTGACTCGTCGCAATAAAGCTGTCATGGACAATGTCCGTTCATTTGGCTCTGACTTACATGCAGTTTTACTCAGTGGCGAATTACGCAACAATCCTGTCAATCGTGATTCTAAATAAGGAATACGATTATGGGCATGATGATAAATTCAGATCAAAGTGATGATGATGTGATCGGCACCATCAACACCACTCCGCTTGTGGACATCATGCTGGTGCTTTTGATTATCTTTTTAATCACTGTTCCAGTGGTCACACATACGGTTCCTGTAAAGTTACCTGAAGAAAAAAATACGCCTTACGCCACCACCCCTCAAAATATTCAACTTTCAGTCAACAAAACTGGCGATATTTTTTGGAATGAACAATACGTTGCAAATAAAGAAACTTTACTTGCTCGTTTACAAGTTGAGGCACAAAAGCGCCCGCAACCTGAAGTTCATATTCGTGGTGATCAATTGACACACTACGATGCAATTGATCAGGTAATTAGCACCACCCAACAAGCGGGTATTGGCAAAATCGCATTTGTCACTACTCCACCTAGTTCACCTTAGTCAGACGATAAGGAGTTAGTCATGGGTATGAATGTCGGACCAAAAAGTGGCGAAGATGATGTGATGCTCGATGTCAACATGACACCTTTAATTGATGTCATGCTGGTGTTATTGATTATGTTCATCATCACAATTCCAATCCCAAACAATGCCATTAATATCAATTTACCTAATGGTGCACCACCGCCACCAACCGATCAGAAACCACCTGAAACCATCAACTTAAGAGTGGATGCACAAGGTCGTATTTTCTGGAACGATCAAGCTGTTGCTGATCGCCAAACATTGAAGGTTTTGTTTGAATCTATTGCGCAAAAAGCTGATCAGGATCAAATCAAGTTTAAACCCGATCCTCAAGCTGAATATAAAAATATTGCTATGGTGATGGCATTAGCTCAGCAAAGCAAAGTCACTAAAATTGGGATCGTGAGTAATAACTAAATAATAAAAACAAAAAATTAATCAGATAACTACAATTTTACTCCTGCGCTAACAAGTTCGCTTGTTAGCTTTTTTTATTTAATTTCACTAATGACGATTGGAAGAACCAAACTATTTAATTTGTATCCTTTAGGCTTGTCATTACACGCATTTCCTGTCACCGTTGTTTTCACAACGTAAGGCGAATACGGCATCACATTTAAATAACCCGAATTGTCTCGGCCAGTACGGCAATCTTCTGCGCCCAGTTTTTCATCGTAGCGACCGTCATAAGAAGATTCCTCCACTTCTGTAATCAGTTTGCTTGTCCACTGAGTGAAATAAACTAAGCTTTTACTCGACTCGACCATCCCCTGTCCTGAACCAGCACTTTCAAGTTCGATCAGTTGAATCGGTTTGCCTTTATAAACGGTTGAATGCACTTTAAAGCTATTTGATTGGCCACCAAACTCTTTTAAGATTCGAGCCTGTTTTAATTTTGGACGGGTTAATACATAACCAGCCCAAAAATTACGTCCTGCATTGTCAAAACTCACGCCCGATAAATAGGCTTCTTCCCCTGAGACCAGTTTTACGGCTTCGGTAGAATCAATCTGAATGGCTTGATGAGGATTGGCATTTGAATCTTGTAAGTTGGTGATCCAACTGATGATGGTTTTATCTGTTGGTACAGCAGCATGAGTTGTCGAGATTAAACCTGACAGGCACAGAGCCATACAAATAAATTTCTTTTTATTCATTATGATTTCCTTAAAAACTAAACCTGAAAATAATCTTAGCGGAGTCTTCTCGATCTATCATCTAATTACAGGAATATCATCTTACTTTTCAAAGATGAAAAGTAACAAAAATCTTTTGTTAGACTGACGGTACGTCCTGAGCAATTTCAAAGCAAGGCTTTGAAAGCAGCGCAAGGCAGTCTAACTTGGCGGCATCCTTGCCACCCTCCACGATCGTAGATATTTACTAGACAATAAATACCTAAAGTTAGTTAAACTTTTCCAATTCAATCCATTGCGCATTAGGAAAATGTTTTGTCAAATAAGCTTTTAAATAATCAGCCGTATCTTTCGAAATAAGTGGATCTTTCGACTCATCCTTTAAGTTATACACCAAAGCATGCAAATTCAAATCACGCTGCTTTAATGCCTCTAAACTCAATAAGGTATGATTAATACTGCCCAAACGTCCTGAAGTCACTAAAATCACAGGAAATTGATGTTGAGCAATATAATCAATCGTCAACAATTCTGTGGTTAAAGGCACCATCAAACCACCAGCACCTTCTAATAGCACCACATCAAAACGCTGAGCAAGCTCTTTAGTTGCAGCTTCGATCTTGGCAAAATCTAAATCACGCCCATCCAAACGCGTGGCTAAATGTGGCGAAGCTGGATAAGTAAAAATTTCAGGCATAGTCAATTTTTCATGATCTTCCTGAAACCAACCACTTCCCATAATTTCACGATGTTTTTCAATGTCTTCAGACACATCGACATTGCCAGTTTGCACCAACTTCTGGGTGATAACACGCTGCCCTTGTTCGGTCCAAAGTTTGGCAAGATAACCTGTGGCATAAGTTTTACCAATTTCAGTATCAATACCGCTGACAAAATACATTGCTGCACTCATGCTATTCTCCGCGCAATCACATAGATCGGGTGATAAGTCAGGCTAAAACCCTGCTCACCATAAAACTGTTGATAATCTAAATAAAACTGCTGCAACGATTGCTTAGTCCAACGATGCGATTTTGCTGTTGCGGTCACGCCTGTCGCTTTTAAATGCTGCAATACCGATTTTGGATGATCAAAATAAATCTGCTTCACTTCTTGCTCAATGAACAGCACTTCAAAGTTTTGCTGTTCAAGCTGTCGTTTTAAAAACTCTAAGCTAATATAATTTAAGCCTTGCCCTGTCAAGTGCTTAATTTCAGTGAGATTATCTGACCCAAAAGTGGAAAAACCGAAATATGCATTGGGTTTTAAAGCATCATGAATTCGGTGCAATAACGTAGGTAGATCAGTCATCCATTGCAAAGCTGAACTTGAAATCATCGCATCCAATTCTGATGGTAATTCAAGCTGCTCAATATCTCCGATCAACCAAGCTATATTTTCAATCGTTGAAAAATGCTGATCTACATCCTCATAAAGATCATTTAAAAATAGTTGATCAACTTGAAAATAAGAATGAAATAAGTGAGTTAAATTACCCGAACCGCAGCCAATCTCAAGCACAGAGGCTAAGTTCTGCGGACAATACACTTTAAGGTATTTAAATAATTGTGCACTAATCTGTTTCTGTACCACAGCATGCTCGACATAGCTTTGCCCTGCTTTGGCAAAACGTTGGGCAACCAGTGCTTTATTAATACTCACAAACACTCCACTAGTTGTTGCAATTCATTTTTTTGCACCAAAGAGGTTAATGAAATTCGCAGGCGTGAACTATTTTGTGGCACTGTTGGTGGGCGTACTGGCATAGCATAAAAACCTTGTTGTTGTACATAGCGTGCTTTTTCAATGGCCGCTTGGCTTTCACCTACGATAACTGGAATGATATGACTGCTCGATGGGCTTGAAAAACCTTTTGCAATTACCGCTTGCTGTAAATACTGACTGGTCTCGGCCAAGTGCTGACGCTGTTGCTGCATGCTCAATACTTTATTAAAAATAAAATCTGACCATGCCATTGAGATCGGTGGCAATGCGGTACTAAAAATCAATGGACGCATTTTATTGATCAGATAATCACGGATAATCGAATCACAAATGATATAACCGCCCACTGAGGCAATTGCTTTGCCAAAGGTTCCCACCAAGAAATCAATCTGATCCAATACGCCATATTGTTCAGCACAACCTAGACCTTGCTCTCCCCTAACCCCAATCGCATGTGCTTCATCGACATATAGCATGGTTTTGGCAAAGCGCTGCTTTAACTGCGCCAATGCAGCTAAATCCGTTTCGTCGCCATCCATACTAAAAATACTTTCAGTCACCACAATAATGCGTTCAACTTGTTCATCGTGATGATACTTTTGCAATAACTGTTCCAGATGCTGCAAATCATTATGGCGATAACGCACATATTGAGCATTCGATAATCGAATGCCATCAATCATACTGGCATGCACTAATTTATCGGCCAGAATCACGGTTTTGCTATCACATAAGGCTGGCAAAATACCGATATTCATGTGGTAGCCACTATTAAAGAGTAAGGCAGCTCGACCAAAGGCTATGCTTAGGCTATTTTCAAATTGTTCATATTCTGCAAAATTACCCGTCAGTAAGCGTGAAGAAGATGAGCTAAACAGTGCACGGTCGATTTGCAAAGTATCAAGAAATTCTTCTCTTAAACTTAAATCAGCGGCTAAACCTAAATAATCATTGGATGCCAAATTCAACATGGTTCGATCTTGAATAGTAATCCATCGTCCTTGCTGTTGATTTGAAGTAAATTGGCGAAAATTACCTTGCTGTTTGAGCTGGTCAAGCTGCTCGGCATAATGATCAAGCAAGGACATTGGCATTTGCTCCTTGCATATTTTTTACCACTTCACTCATCTGTGCTAATAAATAATGGAGTTCGTCATTTGTGATCACATACGGTGGCATTACATAGACCAATTTTCCAAATGGTCGTACCCAAATACCCCGTTCAACAAACTGTTGCTGCAAGGTTTTCATATCGACATTGCTGGTTAATTCAACCACACCAATCGCACCTAGAACCCGTACATCCGCAACATGATCAAGCTGTGATAAATCATTTAACTGTTCAACCAGAATCTTTTCAATCCGTTGAATATTGGCTTGCCAATCCTGTTCCACCAATAATTGGGTGCTTCTTAATGCTACTGCACAGGCCAGCGGATTCGCCATAAAGGTTGGGCCGTGCATAAACACACCCGCTTCACCACGACTAATGCTTTCAGCCACTTGCTTGGTGGTCAAGGTTGCAGACAGCGTCATATAACCGCCCGTTAAACCTTTGCCAATACACATAATATCGGGTTCAACTTGGGCATGTTCCCAAGCAAACATTTTGCCTGTGCGCCCAAAACCCGTGGCAATCTCATCGAAAATTAACAATAAATTGTATTGTTCACATAACGCCTTGGCTTGGCGTAAATACTCAGGATGATAAAAACGCATGCCACCTGCACCTTGTACAATCGGCTCGATAATCAGTGCTGCAATAGTGTGATGATACTGTTCAATCTGCTGTTTGAGTTGCTGAATATCGTGTGGATTCCATTCACCATCAAAGCGACTTTGTGGTGCGGGTACAAAAATTCGATTCGGTAAACTTGTACCAAAAATCTGATGCATCCCCGTGACTGGATCACATACCGACATCGCATTCCATGTATCGCCATGATAGCCAGAACGGGTGGTAATAAAATTGGTTTTCGCGGGTTGATTCAACGCAGCCCAATATTGCACGGCCATTTTTAAGGCCACTTCTACAGCAACTGAACCTGAATCTGCATAGAAAATTTTATCTAAACTCGGCGGCGTAATTTTTAATAAGAGTTTACCCAATTCAATTGCAGGTTCATGCGTCAAACCACCAAACATGATATGCGCCATGTTTTGCAATTGGTCAGCAACTGCCTTGTTTAGTTCTGGATGGTTATAGCCATGAATCGCACACCACCATGACGACATGCCATCAACCAAAGTTCGCCCATCTTCTAGTTCGATGGTCGCACCATAGGCACGTTTCACTTTAAAAGTTGGCAGTGGATTTAACATCGAAGTATAGGGATGCCATATATGTTCTAAATCAAATGGATCTGTCATCCTTTACCTCTGTAAATTCAATATTTAACGATGTGCTGTACAGTGTCATTCCGAGTACTCACCCAATTTCAGGATAAGCCTTCAGCTGTACTTACTTTTCAAAGATGAAAAGTAAGCAAAAATCTTTTGTTAGGCTGATGGCACATCCTTGATGCCACAGCCTAACGGCGACATCCATGTCGCCTCCACGATAGCGAATATTAAAAGTAAATTTCAATAATGATTAGAATGTTCAATAAATCTCAACAGCTTTTTATCTTAAACTTGTCAAAATCTAAAATATATTGCGAGAACTTTCAATTCAAGCAAGATTAAACCGTCTATTGAATAAAATCTTCAATTATTTGCACAGTCTTCTCCACCATAAAGCATGGAAAACCATGTGAAGCACCTTCAACAGAAACGATAGATGAATTGTTTGCAGCTAAATCTTTAGTTTTTTGCATAACTTGGTAAGGAACTAAAGCATCATACTCGGCAAAGACATGCAACTGCTTACCCTGATAATTTTTATACATTTCAACCAAATTTAATTGCTCCAGCAACTGTAACCCATCCCGAAGCAAAGCAATTGGTTGTGGACGAATCAATTTCTGCATAGCTACGAAATCTTTCTTTGCAGAACTTGCACCCTGACACACCAATAAACCAAACCGTCTTAGCGTGGTAATGGCATCCTGTTCAAATGATTGTTTAAATTGCATAAAGCTTTCAACAGGCATGGCACTCATCCAATCTGCTTGAGCAACAAAACATGGATTCGACGCTAAAGTGATTAAAACTTTCTGTTCAGCATATTGTTGTTGTATTTGATTGACCAAGATTGTTGCCAGTTGTCCGCCAAGCGACCATCCAATAATTACATCATATTCAACCGCAAGTTCAACATGCTGTTGTAAAACGTCATCATTCAAGAGATTAAAAATATTAATCCGCTCAACACTATGTCCCTTTTGTTCTAAAGCCTCATGTAATGGTTTTAATAATTCTGCTCCACCGCCCCATCCTGTGATGAGTAGAATCCTATAAGTCACGCGCTTGCTCAATTCCAAAAAGTTGAATGCAGTATACTCTCCGATTTATACGAGTCATTATTTTCCTAATCAATTCCTTTCATAATGCTTTGCTCAAAAGACACCATAAAACGGATCAAAATTCTTTAAAGAATTTTCTAACCCATATGATTTCGAAATTTGCTAAAGTAGAGTCTATTACACTTTGAGATCAACATGATGAATACGATAAAGTCCAAAGTTATTATTTTATGCAGTTTGTTTTTTTTACTTGGTATCCCTAGCCTTAGTACAGCGCAAACTTCTATTTTTTCTAAGCAAAATACAGCTCAAAAAGAATGGGTTGGACAGTCTGCACCAGATTTTAAACTGCAAGATCAAAGTGGCAAATGGCATACGTTAAGCCAATACAAAGGCAAGTGGATTGTACTTTATTTCTACCCTAAAGATGACACTGCGGGATGTACTCAAGAAGCGAATCAATTTAAATCACTTTATCCCCAATTCTTAAAGTCGAATGCAGTAGTTTTGGGTGTTAGCTTAGATGATGTTGCATCACATCAAAAGTTTTCACAAAAGCTCGGTTTACCTTTCCCAATTTTGGCAGATGAAAAAGGCGAACTTGCTGGAAAATTTGGTATTGTCAGAAACCTCGGGATTACAAAAATTGCTAAACGTGAGAGTTTCTTGATTAATCCTCAAAGTGCAATTATGTATCACTACACAAGTGTGAATACGCAAACGCATGCTGATCAAGTATTAAAAGATTTAAAAGAAGCCCAAACTAAAAAATAATTCATAAATAAAAAACTCAGCAGGTGCTGAGTTTTTTATTTATTCGAAAATCTTAAATTTGCGATTGAATATAATTTTGCAAACCAATTAATTCAATTAAACGCAATTGTTTTTCTAACCAATACGTATGATCTTCTTCTGTGTCCGAAAGCTGCTGACGCAACATATCACGGCTAATGTAATCACCTTTATCTTCACAAAGCTTAATGCCTGTCGCTAGTTTTTCACGCACATGATATTCAAGTGCTAAATCAGCTTTTAAACAACTTACGACATCTGTACCCACATTGATGTCTTCACGATTCATATTAGGTTGAGCACCCAAAAATAAAACACGGCGAATGATTGAATCAGCATGTGAAGCTTCTTCTTGCATTTCATGATCAATACGCTCGTAAATTTTACTTAAGCCCCAATCTTCGTACATTCTTGAATGAATTAAATATTGATCACGAGCAGCCAATTCACCGCCAATGAGCATATTTAAATAGTCGATGACTTCTGGATTGCCACGCATAATACTTACTCCTATCGAATAATAATATTATGGTGAACTTAAATCATATTTGCAAAATTAAATTGTGTAAGTTTATGATTTTTATAAAATTAAAATGAGAAACATACGCATTTACAGTTTTAATTCGCCCAATTTATCTAATTAAAATAAGACTTTGCACATTGGGCAGACCTTTACAACTCAATGAATTTAATCAAAATCCTTTATTTAATTTTTTGTAACGATTCGCAATGCTTCTTATTCCACTGCAATTTTGATCAAAAAAGATTAAAAAATGACTGCTCGACTGTTGTTTGTTTATACAAAATTCGGTAAATAACATCAATCACAAAAACACAATGCGGAAATAAAATGGATAAAAGTAAGCCAATTCTGGTCACGGGTGCAACGGGTTATATTGCGAGCTGGATTATCGAACGCCTGTTGAATCAGGGTTATAGCGTTCATGCCACGGTTCGAGATCCATCTAAGAAAAATAAAATTCAGCACTTGTATGATCTAGCAGATAAATCATCAGGACAAATCCAGTTTTACCAAGCAGATTTACTCGAACCAAATTCCTTTGATGAAGCTATGCAAGGTTGTGAAGTTGTTATTCATACTGCATCACCTTTTGTTGTGACCAACTATAAAGATGCCGTCAAAGACATTATTGAACCTGCAGTGAAAGGCACAGAAAATGTCTTAGATAGTGTAAATCGTACAGAATCAGTCAAACGTGTGGTTCTCACTTCAAGCATTGCCTCAACCTATGGCGATGCGATTGAGATTCAAAGTACAGCAAATAATGAGTTTGATGAAAGCCACTGGAACAATACGAGTAGTGAAACACACCAACCCTATCCATATTCAAAAGTCGCGGCTGAACGTAAAGCTTGGGAAATGGCCGAGCAACAAAATCGCTGGAGTCTAGTCTGTATTAACCCTGCACTGGTGATGGGGCCATCACTCACTGATGCCAGTCAATCAGGCAGTATCGAAGTATTACAACAATTCGGGAATGGTACGACCTTATTTGGTGTGCCGCCGATGTGGAATGGCATTGTTGATGTCCGTGATGTTGCCGATGCACATGTTGCTGCGGCACTAAATCCTAAAGCACAAGGTCGCTATATCATTTGTGGTGGCACATTAAGCTTACTCGAAATGGGTAAGGCATTAACGCAAAAATTTGGCTACAGATACCCTTTCCCACATTTTACCGTGCCTAAAGCAGCTTTTTCCTTGATCGCACCAGTATTTGGACATTCCCGTCAATTTGTAAAACTGAATATGGGTTATCCTATCTACTTTAATTCACAACGTAGTGTGAATGAGCTTGGTATTCAATATCGTGATATTCGGGAAAGTGTCTGTGAGCATTTCCAGCAGTTACTTGATGATGGCATTGTTAAAAAGCGTGCATGATAATAAAAGCCTATTCAACTATATTCAGTTCAATAGGCTTGTTTCTATTTTGTCTTAGAACTAATCACCAAAATAATCACTATAAGTTTCACATAGTCCATCATGAAACCCCCAGCCAATGCCATCTGTATCGTGACAAATTTTTGCTGCTCTTTGTTGAAATTGACTTTCCACATTGAGCTGCTTCATCCATTTCATTGCCTGAGCAAACATTGACTCCATGCTATTATAAAATGGCTCATCAATATCCCCATAAGTATTGGTATATTGCACGCCAATTTCTACATAATAAAATGCCAAATCAACAAGTGTCTCACTTATACCCACTAATTTTTTATAGTCCATCACCGATTTACGAGCCACTGCTAAACGCCCATCTCCAAAACCACGTTTAGGTAGAAATTCATCCTTAATGATCAGTTTGTGTTTAGTGAGCACTTCATTTGCGCCCTCTGTACTTATCTGTAAATCATAAAAATCTCTGACTACTGAAAACTGTTGATATAGTTTAACAATCTCTTGAAGCAATTGTTTTTCAGGTTTTGTGGCCAGATGAGCTTTCAATGCTTTAATACTCATTCAACACCTCCGTACTGCGCCAAGAAATCCAGAAACTCTTGTTCATTCATCACCCGAATGTCCAGTTTCTGTGCTTTATCTAGCTTACTTCCTGCTTTCTCGCCAGCAACGACACCTTTGGTTTTACTGGAAACACTACCACTGACACGTGCACCCAAAGCTTGTAACTTTTGTGTCGCCTCATCACGCCCCATAGTTTCCAGTGTACCCGTCACCACCCAACTCTCACCATTCAATGGTTGACGTGTTGGCGCAGTCGGTGCATCCCAATGAATTCCTGCTGCCAATAAACGATCGAGTACTTCAATGTTATGTGGTGCTTGGAAAAAGTCAGCAATCCACTCTGCTGTAATATCACCGACATCTGGCGTTTTCTTAAGTGCTTCAACATCGGCTACTTTCAAAGCATCCAAAGTTTGGAAAGTATTGGCTAACATGCGTGCTGTAGTTTCACCGACACCACGAATACCTAAGCCATAAATAAAACGTGCCAAGGTAGTTTTCTTACTTGCTTCGATTGCATCAATCAGATTTTGAACGGATTTTTCACCCATTTTCTCGATGGTCAATAAGGTGTCACGATGTTCATGCAAATGATAAATATCAGCAACGTCTTTGAGTAAGTCGAGATGTAATAGTGATTCCACCCAACGATCGCCCAAACCTTCAATATCCAAGGCTTTACGGGATACAAAGTGACGAATCGCTTCAATCCGTTGTGCTGCACAGTATAAACCACCCGAACAACGTGCCAACGCTTCCCCCTCTGGCATCACAACAGGTGAATCACAGACTGGACAATTGGTCGGAAGATGAACCATCTCTGCATCGGCAGGTCGAAACTCAGCCCAAACTTTTTCAACTTTTGGAATCACATCACCAGTACGGTAGACGCTCACAGTATCGCCTACACGCACATCTAAACGATGAATTTCACCAATATTATGTAGAGTCACATTGGATACGGTAACGCCTCCCACAAACACAGGGGCTAAACGCGCAACTGGGGTAAGTGTCCCAGTACGTCCCACTTGCCAGTCAATATTTTCGACTTTAGTGAGCGCAGCCTGTGCTGGGAATTTATAAGCTGTTGCCCAACGCGGTTCACGACTTAAAAAACCCAATTGTTGTTGCTGTTTAAGGCTGTCCACCTTAATCACCATACCATCAATTTCGACTTTAAGATCTGGGCGCTCTTGTTGGATTTGTTCATAACGCTGTTGAACTTCTTCAATCGAAGCACATAAGAATTGACGTTCAGCAATTTCAAAACCAAATTTGGTCAGCCAATGCAAACTATCGTGCATCGTAGCCAAACCATGATTTGGGACACACTGCGCGATACCATACGCATAGAACGCCAATGGACGTGAGGCTGCGATATTTGGATCGAGCTGCCTTAGACTTCCTGCTGCGGCATTCCGTGGATTCGCAAAAGTCTTCTCGCCTTTCGCTTCTTGATCGGCATTGAGTTTTTCAAAGCCTTGCTTTGGCATCAGCACTTCACCACGCACCTCAAGAAACTCTGGAATGGCTTGATGCTGACTTGATAATACTTTGGGCAAGTTACGAATAGTTTTGACATTTTGGGTAATGTCTTCACCTGTCTCGCCATCACCACGAGTGACACCACGAACCAATACACCATTTTCATACCAAAGTGAAATCGCCAAACCGTCAAGCTTGAGTTCAACTTCATATTGAACTTTTTGATTAGGTAAACGCTCATCAATACGGCGTGCAAAGGCAAACAGGTCTTCCTGATTAAAAACATTACCTAAAGACAGCATCGGCACTGCATGAGTCACGCTTTCAAATTTTGACAACGCTTGACCACCGACTTTATTGGTTGGGGTATCTGCCTGAATACATTCTGGATATTGTTGTTCTAAGGCTTTCAATTGATGAAATAAATGGTCATATTCACTATCAGAAATGGAAGGTTGATCCATCACATAATAAGCATGATTATGTTTTGCAATCAGTTGAATTAACTGACGCATTTGCTCAATAACCGAGTTGTGTTCCATTTAAATTTCACCATATAAAAGGGCGGAAAAACCGCCCTATAATTTTTTACTAAATTTATTATAAAAGATTCATTAGACGGTTGCTTGATTTGGACGATAATCAATCACATGATGACGCCAATGTTCTTTCAACTGCGGTGTAAATTCTAAATTATTTTCATCATAGACCTTACCATCAATCTCACGCGCAATTAAGCCTGCGATACTGGTCATCATGTCATAACCTGTCACCGCCTTGCTGTTTGGCAATGCAAGGAAAAATGCCAAACCTTGTACTTGTTCTCCCGACAAACTTTCCAAATCAAAACCAGCAGGTCCATTATCTGTGACACGTAATACAGAGAACATTAATGGGCTTGGCTCATCGGTATTTTCATAACGATGGAAGCAAGACATCTCTCCAAAACGCAGACCGTATTTCAACAATACTTTGAGAGCTTTATCACCAGACAAAGCACGGCGTGGGTTTGGATAAACATTAAGGGCAATGATCTGTTCAGCAGTCGCCAATGCACTTTCATCATCACAGCGTTGCTGCTCATGCAGATGCACATCCAGAATATTGCTTTCACCATCAAACTCAGCAATCTCAACAGTTGCAATATTTGGGTTTAAGCTAAGCTCTGTTTCAGCTTTCTCATCCTCAGCTTTTTCTGGCGTTGCTAAAAGTGCTTCAACTTCGTCTTGAGACTGCGATTCAAGAATGGTCTCTTGTTTATTTGCACTCGTAGTGAACTCAACGACTGGCTCAGGTTCAATCACAACATCAGTTTCACTCGCTTTTACAATATTTTTTGCAGCAGTTGTTTCAGCTGGCACTTTTGCTTCAATCGGTGCCGTGTTAAAACTTGGTTCAATGCGTTCAACTGTAGCGGCGACATTGCTTTGTAGAAGTTGATCTCGCACATGACGAGGAATCACAGGTTGCTGACTTTCAGGGTTAACATGAAGATCTGCTTCTAATGAAGGCTCAACTGGTTTTGGTTTTCTTAAAATCATGATCAAACCAACGAGCATAATCACAACGGCGATAACAATGCCTATTATTGTATTCATTTCCATATTAGGACTCCGCAACTAACCCGTATTCTTTTGCCTGTTCTAAATCGACAGTCACTAATTTTGATGTGCCCGGCTCTGGCATGGTCACTCCCAGTAAATCAGTTGCCATTGTCATCGCCAATTTATTATGTGTAATGTAAATGAATTGCACTTGTTCAGAAAGCTCTTTTACCAAATTACAATACCGCTGCACGTTGGCATCATCAAGTGGTGCATCAACTTCATCTAATACACAGAAAGGTGCTGGATTTAACCTAAAGATCGCAAATACTAAAGCCAGAGCAGTTAAGGTCTTTTCACCACCTGACAATAATGCCAGAGAACTGTTACGTTTACCTGGCGGACGCGCCATTAATTTCACACCCGACTGCCAATCATCTTCAAGGCTTAAAGTCGCTTCACCACCACCAAATACCTTTGGAAATAGCAGTTGTAACTCTTGATTGACCTGATCAAAAGTGGTCATAAACAACTTACGCGTTTCTTGATCAATACTTTTCATCGCGTCTTTAAGCTGATCAACCGTATTTTGCAGATCTTGCATCTGGTGACTCAGCTCATCAAAACGCTGTGAAACTTCTTCGTATTCTTGTGAAGCCGCTAAATTCACAGCACCGATTTTCTCGAATTGCTGCTGCGCTTTTTCCAGTTTTTGCTGATGATCTTTCATTTCTATCGACAGATCAGATAAAGCTTCCGCATTTAATTCTTTCAGCTGTTCCAGATAATGTTCACGATCTGATTTTGCTGCCTGCCATGCTAAACGCTTTTGTTCCAACTGCTCACGCACCTGCTCGTCTTTCTGTTGAGCTTGATGACGTTGTTCTGTGAGTTGTTGCTGTTTCTCTTGTACTTGATTGAGTTCAAGCTGCCATTCATTCCATGTTTTCTGTAGCTTTTCTGTTTGCTGGAATTGCTCGTGAAATTCAGACTCCAAGTTCGGCAGCTCAAGCTGAATCGGATCAACAAACTTCTTGGCCTGCTCAATTTGTTCAATGATTTGACGATATTGTGTTTTCAGGAACGAGATATCTTTTTCCAACAACTCAATTTGCTGATTGGCTTGCGAGGTCTGGCGGCGTAAAGCTTCACGTTGCTGTTGTTGTTGAGTCAACTGCTGTTGTTGCTCATCCAACTGCTCATTCAAGTTTTCCACCTGAAACTGCAAGGTTTTATAATTTGGCAACACCGCTTCTAATTTCAATGCAAGCGCATGTAAATCAATTTCCAGATCATCACGCTGCATGGCATCTTCTTCAAGCTGCACATCCAGTTGTTTCAGTTGCTCTGCCAGTTGCTGCTGTTGCAGCACAAAAGCCTGTGCGGTACTTTGTAGCTTGGCAATCTGCACATCCAGTTGCTGCAACTCTTTTTGCTTTTGTTTCACACTTTGCTGCTGTTGCTGCAAGATTTGTTGTTGCTGTTGCAGGCTTTGCTGTTGTTGGAAAAACTGGTTTTCCAAATCAAGCAACTGGGGTTGTTTCTGTGCCAGCTGCTGTTGAATTTCCTCTAAACGCACCTGATGACTGAGCATCCCCTGCGCAGTTTGACTGTCTTCATCATAGTGCAGTGCAATCACCCAGTCTGAGCCGACATGATAACCATCAAGCGTCAGAATAGATTGTGCTTGCTGGAGATGCACTTGATATCGCAAAGCTGTGGCTAAATCTTCTGCAACGGCGACATTTGTCCATAAAGAAGATTTTGGTGCCTCGATCCATTCACTCAAACAAGTCAGCTCTACAATTTGAATAGGCTGCTGTTGTGATGATTTTAACTGCCGTGCGATACCCTCTTGGAAGGCTTGCTCATTCCCAATCAACTGCGCTTGCAGCCACTTAGCCAAGAACTTCTCAATAATGCTTGCATGCGCTTTAGCTTGAGCGCTTAAACGTAGGCTTTGCATCAGTCGAACTGCATGTTGATCCTGCTTCGGGCTTTGCTTTGCGACAAGCTGATTTAAGTTCTTTTGTTCAGCCAATAAAACCTGAATCTCAGTTTTCAGCCTTTGCAGATCCATTTTGTTCGGCTGTTGTTGATCTTGCTTAGTCTGAACATCCTGCTGTAATTGTTCAATCGCAGTTTCTAACGTAATAATTTCCTGTTGCAGTTGCTGCTGCAATTGTTCTAACCGCGCCTGTTCATCATCCTGAACCTGAGCACGAATCTGAGTGGTTTGTGTTTGCAGGGTCTGCTTTTGCAGCTCAATCCGTAGCACATTCTTACCCAACTGCTCAATTTGCGCTGCCATCTGCAACTTTTTTTGTTGTTGCTGATCGACTTGGATTTTCAGTTGTTCAAATTGCTGTTGTGCTTGCTTATGTTGTGCTTGAACATCGCTAAAATTTTGCTCAGCCGTTTGTGTCTGCTGTTCTAAAGCAAGTAAGCTTTCGTTTTGCTCATCAAATTGAGTTGTTAAAGTTTCGACCTGTAACTCTGATAATTGTAAACGCTCTTTGGTTTGTAATTTTTGCTGTTCAAGTTGAACCAAACTACTGCTGTTTTGCTGGAATAAACTCTGTTTTTGTTCCAAGGTCATTTTTAATTCAGACAGCTTTTTCTCAGCCTGTTGCCATTCATGCTGTAAAGGCGAAGACTGCTGAATTAAACGCTGAAATAAAGCACTGGTGGCTTCAAGATCATGTTCAATGGTTTGAGATTCAGAACGAACCAGTTTAAAATTTTCGCCCAGTGCCGTCATTTCAACCGTATATTCTTGCTGTAATTTCTGACTCTGATTCGCTTGGAACGAAAGGATTTCAATTTTTAAAGTTCGAATCTGCCCTTCTAGGGTCTTATATTGAATTGCGGCTTCAGACTGGCGCTTTAAACTTCTAAGTTGGGATTTTAATTCAGCGGCAATATCCTCCAGACGTGCCAAATTGTGCTCAGTATGTTCTAAGTGCTGTAAGGTTTCACGGCGGCGTGCCTGATAGCGCGAAACCCCTGCAGCTTCTTCAATAAACACGCGCATTTCTTCGGGCTTGGCATCGACCAAACGGTTAATCATGCCCTGTTCGATCACCGCATAAGAACGTGGCCCTAGGCCTGTCCCCAAGAAAATATCGGTGATATCACGACGACGACAACGCGTGCCATTTAAGAAATATTCAGACTTACCTTCACGTGTGACTTGGCGACGGACGGCCAGCTCGCTATAAGCATTATAAGCACCGCCTAATTTGCCATAAGTATTATCAAAACGAAGTTCGACACTGGCAACCCCGACAGGTTTACGTTTGGCTGTCCCGGTAAAAATGACATCCTGCATACTACCGCCGCGCAACTGACGTGCATTGGATTCACCCATGACCCAACGAATAGCATCGATGACATTTGATTTACCGCAACCGTTCGGTCCAACCACCGCAGTACGGTTTGCTTTGAAATGTAATGTAGTACTATCGGCAAAAGATTTAAAGCCTGAAAGTTTTAAACTGCTTAAACGCATACTGCCCTAACTAGCGGCGTGAGCGTCTAGCCCAAGCCAATTCAATCTGTTTCATACGTGTCAGAGATTCCAACACAAGGTTACGTAAGTGTCGACAAAAATCTTCCATAAATAAAGCGGCTTGTTGTGATTTTCGGATCAAAATAGCATCAATCACTAACTTAAACAGAGTAAAAGATTCCTGTAATTCACGACGTGAAGTATTTAAGGTTAAAAAGTAGCTACGACGTAACGAAGGCAACAGTTCTTTATAAAATTGCATTAAATAGGGATTGGCCACCATATCATGCTGATCTGCTAAATATTTAAAAATCGAATCGTAGAATTTTTCAATGTCCCCAGCACGTACAAATTCAACCAGTTGATCTAATAAGGTCTGTAGCTGTTCAGCCTCGTTAACTCTCCAAGTCTCACTAATTCGTTGCACAATATGCCCAAGTACCATGACATTGGTATCAAACAAAGCTTTAACTTGTTGAGCTGACATTTCAGAAACAATTGCACCACGTCTTGGGAAAATTTCAATTAAATAAGTACGTTCTAGTAGTAGTAAAGCTTCACGAACAGAACCTCGACTCACATCTAATTCTTTCGCAATACGTAGCTCTTGAATACGCTCTCCCTCAACCAGCTCACCACTAATAATTTTTTCACTAATATATTTTGCAATCTGTTCAGAAAGACTATCAGCCTCTTCGAGATTCATGATCCCCTCGCTATCGTTGTTATACGCATATTCCAATGCTATTTGCGCTTTTTTGTTTTAACTGATCTCACTGCATAAATTCTATATCATTGTCTAACAATTTTATTGCTTTTTAAGTCAATCGAAAGATAAAAACAATATTTTAAGGAAATATTTGGTTAAAAATTTAAATTTCTTATGTTTAAGATCAATGAGTTAAGCTTACGAAATTGCGCTAACCGAATATCTGAAAATTAATTTATTTATCAAAAATTTATTGATATTAATCACATAAAATAATATATTCCACAAATAAAAGCACGTTTTTATTAATTTTACTGAATTGCTCAGCAATTATGAGTAGCATTATGGGTCTTGATCAAGCTGTTAATATCGCAATTTTTGGGCTCAGTCTCAGAACATTGAATGAATTAAAAGAACATATACAAAATGCTATTCCTAGTCATATCCAAGTCAATTGGAGCAATATTGCTGAACCACATCTCGATATTTTGATGATCAATCATATCTTTTTTGATTCACCGAATATCACAAGCTTAATCCAAAATAACCATATTAATGTTCTACAAATTGCCAATAATCCTGATAAAAATAGTTCAATCGAAGATGACACTCTATATCTACCATTGAATCATCTTCACTCACTACATCAATGGCTAAATGAGCGCTTAGCTAAAAATGCTGCGATAGAGAAAGTATCCCCACCTCAAGCAACCAATACTACAATTCATCGGAAACAAATCGGGGAAGTTCTACAAGAAATCCTCAATCCTAAAAATGGCAAAATTCAGTTATTTGATCACAATGGTTTAATTGCAATTGCAGACCCTCGTAACGAATGGGTTTGGCAAAATCCAACGCTACAAACATTACATACAGATCCAAGCTTAAATTACACCTACGCCACACAAAATGACCAACTTTGGATCACAGAGGCTCCACAACAGGATTTAAAACAATGGTTATGGAATTTACTTTGGGCATCAAAAGATTTTAATGAACTTTGCCCCCCTCTGCATCAAGTTTCTATTTAGAGATTTGGCCACAACCAATAAATAAAATTGAGCGACAAGATATTTTACGTATGGCTGCTTGTTTTGCTAAAGGGGCTGAAATTTCAGTTGTAGCCAGCCAATTAAAATTACCTGAACAGCGTGTCAAACAATTTGTTGCAGCAAGTTTAGGTGCAAATTACGGCAAAATTATCAAAGATCATCAAGCCAACTATCATCCGCAAAATAACCAAAATATGACTGAACAAAATTTTATGAAAAAATTGTTTGGTCGATTACGTAACCGTTTAGGCTTCTAACCTAGGATAACTCTATGATTATACAACAATATAAAATTGTCTTTGGTGGAACTATGGGGTCAGGTAAATCCAGTGCGATAAAGGCCCTCTCGGAAATTGATGTACTCAGCACCGAGGCTTTAAATACTGATCTTGAATCGCATGAAAAAATGCTCACCACTGTCGGTATCGATTATGGTGAGATTACTTTAGATGATGGCGTCAAAGTCGGGTTATACGGGACGCCTGGACAAGAACGTTTTGAGTTTATTTGGGCTGTAATTTGCAAAGGTGCAATTGGTACGATTATCATGATTGACCACGCCACAGAAAATCCACTACTCGATCTAGCTCAGTATGTAGAAGCGTTCAAACCATTTGGCAATAATATTGTGATTGCGATTACTCATATTGATCAAAAACCAGAAAGAACACTTTCGATGTACCGAGATTGGCTTGCAACACAAGGCGTTAATTACCCTCTGTTTTTCATCGATGCACGGCAACAGGATGATGTTTTGCTATTGGTAGAGACGCTGATCGCAAATATTGAAGTACATTATGGGCTGATAACTTAAATTAAACCTTTATAAATAAAGTAGCAGCCAACAACAACTAATAAGCCTGCAAAAGACTTTTTTAACATAGCAGATGATAAGCGATGTGCTACTTTTGCTCCCAGTTTAGCTGTAATAAAGCTCATTGCGCTAATACCAAGAAAAGCATAAATATGAACATAACCAATCGTATTTGGCACATTAATTTGTTCTTTTGCACCAAACCACATAAATCCGATTGCACCAGCAATCGCAATCGGCAATCCACACGCCGCTGAAGTTGCCACCGCCTTTTGCATCACCACACCATGACGGTTCAAATAAGGTACCGTTAGGCTACCACCACCAATCCCAAATATCGCAGATGCCACTCCAATTCCACCACCAGCAATAAACTGTAATGGTGCAGATGGTAAGTGGCGATTTGGATCAATAACAGCATGCGCTCCGCTAAACATTTTATAAGACATCCACACTGCAAATACACCAATAATTAACTGTAAATGCTGCCCAGAGAGTAAATCCGCCACACCTGCACCGAAGAAAGACCCCAAAACCAAACCTGGTGCTAAATTACGAAATACATTCCACAAGACAGCACCTTTTTTATGGTGAGCAGTCACAGAACTAATTGATGTTACAATAATTGTAGCTAGAGATGTCCCCACAGCTATATGCATGATCACATTCGGGTCATAATGCATTTGAGTAAAGACAATATATAAAATTGGTACAATAATTAATCCACCGCCAACACCAAACAAACCTGCAGTAAATCCAGCAATTGCGCCAATCAGCAAATATATGATTAACTCCATAAACACATGACCACTCTACTTATAAAACAATGGAAGATTTAGCAACTCGCCAGCTTCAGCAATTACTTAATGCAAAAAATCAATTTCCTGAAATCGTGTTGCTCAAAACGACGACAACATCGACAAATGATGATATGCGTGAAATTGCACAAAAAGGCATTAGCACAGGATTGGTATGCAGCGCACAGCAGACTCAGGGCCGTGGTCAGCACCAGCGACAATGGGTCTCTCCTGAAGGGAACATTTATTTAAGCACACTGATTCAAAGCAAAACAGCTTTAGATGGTCGTCTTGCACTGGAAGTTGCTTTAAATATCCTACAAATGCCAAGCTTACAAGGTCTAAGTTTACAAATTAAATGGCCAAATGATTTATATAGTGCTCAAGGAAAATGGGGAGGTATTCTGGTTGAACCACTCTCCCCTCATCAAGCGATTGTTGGCGTAGGCATTAACTTGAACACACCCCCTGTAGAAAATGCGGATCAGCCAATTACCTCTCTGACGATGCTCGGTTTAGCTCATACTGATCGTTTAACACTGATTGCTGAGCTTTACACTGCGATTCAACAGGCTTCTCAATGGTTTGAACATGGCAGTTATAATTTAGCTGAACGCTTTAACCATCATGCAATATGGCTCAATCAACAAGTTGAGTTTGAACATGCGCAAGGTATGCTTCATGGGCGTTTTCAAGGCATCTCCAATGATGGTGCTGTACTCATTAAAACCGATCAGGTTCAAGCCTTCTATCAAGGCCGTTTACGCCTCGCACCCATTTAAGGAATGATCATTTTATGAAAAGTCTATGGTTGGATATTGGTAATACCCGTTTAAAGTATTGGATTACCGAAAATGATCAAGTGCTTGAACATGCTGCCGAATTACACTTACAGTCACCTGCCGATTTACTCTTAGGTTTAATTCAACATTTTAGACATCAAAATTTAAGTCAGGTTGGAATTTCATCTGTTTTAGATACAGAAAATAATCAACGTATTCAAATGATCCTCGATATTTTGGAAATTCCAATTATCTTCGCTCAGGTACATGCTAATTATGCAGGACTTCGTTGTGGTTATGATGTTCCAAGTCAACTCGGGATTGATCGTTGGTTACAGGTCTTAGCAATTTCAAAACCTGATCAAAACTTTTGTGTGATTGGCTGTGGTACAGCGCTGACCATTGATTTAGTAGAAGGGTTACAACATTTAGGCGGTTATATTCTGCCAAATTTATATTTGCAACGAGATTCACTGATTCAAAATACCAAAGGTATTAAAATTCCTGATTCTGCATTCGATAATCTGAAACCAGGACACAACACCGTTGATGCTGTGCATCACGGTATCTTGCTAGGTCTAATTAGTACCATTGATCAAATTATGCAACAGTCACCTAAACACCTGATTTTAACAGGCGGAGATGCTGAGATATTTGCCAAATTTCTGCAACACCATCGACCTTTGATTGAATCTGATCTCTTACTTAAAGGACTAAAAAATTACGTTCAACTTAAGTCAGCATTAACCAATGTTTGAAGTATCTGGAACAACTGAGGAAACATCGTATATCCATCTTCAGTGCGAAAATGCCCTGCATGAACAGCTTCAATCAGTTGGGCATTCAGTAAAAAGGCGCAATTTGCGCCTTTTCTAGAGAGCTTTAGGTTATTTTTTTGGTTCATTACTACCAAATAAAGGTCCCATGTTACCGCCACCAAATTGTTTTTGCATATTACCTAATGACTTCAACATTTTGCTCATTCCTGACGGATTCGCAAATTTCTTCATCATTTTCGCCATTTGAGCTTGTTGCTTAATTAATTTATTCACTTCAGCAACGTCCATACCACAACCCGCAGCAATACGCTTTTTACGGCTTGGATTCATCAAATCTGGGTTACGGCGTTCTTTAATGGTCATCGATTGAATAATCGCTTCCATTTTTTTCACTTGCTTTTCAGGATTTGCTTGTGCAATCGCATCCTGAATACCAGAGTTACTCATGCCAGGCAACTTATCCAAGAAGCCCATCATACCGCCCATCTTGCTCATTTGCTCAAATTGCATCAGCATATCTTCAAAGTTGAAGGTTCCGCCTTTCTGCAATTTCTTCGCCATTTTTTCGGCTTTTTCTTTGTCGATTTTGCGTTCAACTTCTTCGACTAAAGAAAGTACGTCACCCATACCTAAGATACGTTGTGCAACACGATCTGGATGGAATGGCTCAAGTGCATCTAGTTTTTCACCGATACCCAAGAACTTGATCGGTTTACCTGTGATCGCACGAACAGAAAGCGCAGCACCACCACGTGCATCACCATCAGTTTTAGTGAGAATAACACCAGTCAAAGCCAAAGCATCGTTAAATGCTTTTGCTGTATTAGCAGCATCCTGACCTGTCATCGCATCGACAACAAACAGAGTCTCTGTTGGCTTAACTGCAGCGTGTAATTCTTTAATCTCATCCATCATGTCTTCATCGACATGCAGACGTCCTGCGGTATCGACAATTAAAACATCCGCAAATTGAATTTTTGCTTGCTCAATCGCACGATTGACAATATCAATTGGCTTTTCAGATGCTTGCGATGGAATGAAACCCACGCCAACTTCATTGGATACGGTTTCTAACTGCTTGATTGCGGCTGGACGATACACGTCAGCAGAAACAGTCATTACTTTTTTCTTTTGGCGCTCTTTCAGAAAACGCGCTAATTTTGCGGCAGTTGTTGTTTTACCCGCACCTTGCAAACCTGCAAGTAAAACCACGACAGGTGGCTTTGCACTTAAATCTAGAGTCTCATTTGCCTCACCCATCATTTTGGTGAGTTCATCATAGACAATTTTTACAAATGCCTGACCTGGAGAAAGCTGAGTCATGACTTCTTGACCGAGAGCTTCTTCCTTAACCTTCGCGATGAATTCACGAGTTACAGGTAATGCCACATCGGCTTCAAGAAGTGCCATACGTACTTCACGTAAGGTATCTTTAATATTGTCTTCGGTCAGCTGCCCTGAGCCAGTAACATTTCTTAAACTCTGTGTGAGTCGTTCTGTTAAGGTATCAAACATTGCGAAATCCGCTTAAAATGGCTAGTTGCAAAAAAATCTTTCTTAAAATAGAAAATTTATGCGTAAGATGCTATAGGATACTGTAGTTCGAAGCGAATTTACATCTTATATAGTGAATATTATTCAACCCCCTGAAAAAGGTTTGACATGATCAGTCTCCCCTTGGTTTACACAATTTTGGCACTTGTAGCCTATACCAGTTCTTTTTGGTATTTGTTTATACGTTTGATGTCAAAACGTACTCCAAATCTTTGGTGTTATTCGATTATGATTGGTCTAGGACTACTACTACATAGTAAGGTGCTCTATCAAGACATGATGACACCAATTGGCGTGAATTATGATGTATTTAACCTAATGTCATTTACTTCGGGGCTGATGTTAGCACTCAGTTTAATTTTAAGTTTCATTCGACCAATCTTGCCATTAAATTTAATCGGCACTCCTGTTGCCGCAATTGGTTTAATTTTAGGATATGCTTTTAGTCAACCAAACCAAGTCATTGAACAACATAGCTTAGGTTTAGATCTGCATATCATCCTCTCTTTATCAGCTTATGCTGTTTTACTAATGGCAACTATTCATTCAGTATTGCTTTGGTTTCAAGATAGAGAACTTAAGAAGAAACAAAAAAGACGAATTTGGGTTAACTTACTTCCACCATTCCAAGTGATGGAATCGGTACTCTTTGATTTAATTATTACAGGTTTTGGCTTACTCACTGCTGCACTTCTCTTTGGCTTTTTTACAATTGATCACTTCTTTGCTCAACATCTTGCTCATAAAACCGCTTTTAGTATTATTTCATGGTTTTTATATGGTGCGCTTTTAATTGGCCATTACAAATTCGGTTGGCGCGGACGCAAAGCAATTCGCTTTACCATTACAGGTTTTATCTTACTTGCAATTGGTTTTATCGGTAGTAAGTTTGTTTTAGAAATGATTTTGGGACGTTGATTTCTAGCTTCAGAATAAACTAGACAGCCTATCTGAAAATGCGTATAACGCAGTATTCGCTTCATTAGGTAATAATCATCGTGAAACTTGTGCTCGCTCCAATGGAAGGTCTAACTGATCCGATCATGCGTGATGTGCTCACTCATGTTGGCAGTTTTGATTGGTGCGTAACCGAGTTTATTCGTATTACCGATAGTATTCTTCCAGATCATATTTATTATAGTTTTTGTCCCGAACTCAAAAACTCAGGTAAAACCGCAGCAGGCACACCTGTGCATGTACAGTTTCTTGGGAATAATCCAGAGATGTTGGCCGCCAATGCCGCGAAAGTTGTGGAACTCGGCGCACCTGCAATTGATCTCAATTTTGGCTGCCCTGCCAAAACCGTCAACCGTCATCGTGGTGGTTCTGTCTTACTGGATGAACCTGAAACCGTACACCTCTTAGTTAAAGCAGTTCGTGATGCTGTACCTGCACATATCCCTGTTTCAGCAAAAATGCGTCTGGGCTATCTAGATGAAAACCACACTTTAGATAATGCACATGCGATAGAAGATGCTGGTGCAAATTGGCTTACCGTACATGCGCGTACCAAAGCAGATGGCTATACCCCACCCGCTTACTGGGAAAAAATTCAGCCAATTACTGAGGTACTAAAAATCAATGTCATTGCCAACGGTGAAATCTGGAATAATACAGATGCCAAAGCTTGTATAGCGCAATCAGACTGCAAAGATATTATGATTGGACGTGGTGCGGTTACAACACCAGATTTAACCTTATGTATTCGAGAGAATAGTGATCAAGCTATCCTTTCTTGGTCAGAGTTAGTGCAACTCCAGCAACGTTTTTTAAGTGGTCAGTACAAGACCGAAGTCGGTATGATTGGACGTTATAAGCAATGGCTAGGAATGATGACGAAAGCCTATCCTGAGGCTCAAGAGCTTTGGACAAAAGTAAAGAAAGAGAAACAACTAGATGAGATTATTAATTACTTGAAGCAGAGCTGACCTTTTTTAATAAGAGTATATTGATAAAAAAAGCGACTGAGGTCGCTTTAATAAAATGACTAACTTATTACATCCCACTAACTTTCATCTTTAAGTTAGTAACTGATGCACCTACAGCACCTATACTTCCAATTGAAGCATTTGGCAATCCATTAAAAGTACTTGATGGATATGTCGTAGACGGACTTCCAGACTGCCCTAAAATTACGTTATTTAAACTCAAGTTAAATTTGTCTGAAATTCCCGAATTCCCAAAAACTAATCCACCAGAATCTGTGCCATTTTTACCCTCAATACCAGCATAAAAACCAGTCAGCCCAAAAGGTGAATTATTATAACCCGTAAATTGAAAATCAAAACCGATACCATATGGATTATTGCTTCCATCATAGTCAGAAACAGCAACTATATTACAACCACTACCTGAACCACAAATTGAATTTATTGCACCACCAAACATAACCATATGCCCTTGTGGTGCTGCACCTAATTGAATATTTACTGTTGGTTTATTAGCGGCAAAAACGATATCTATCCCACTTGCACCACCAACTCTTACTATTTCTTTCACTAAACCTACTTTAGGTTTTAATGTAGAACTATCATAGATAGTACTTTTACTGTATGAATTACTAATGATATCAGAGAGAGTACCTTCACTAGCAGCATATACAGAAAAAGGAGAAATACGAATTCCTGTAATATTATTATTAAAAGATAAAGCAATATTTGTGAAAGCACCTTTATTGGCGACTGTTCCAGCATCTGAATCAATTACAGCGTTGAATCCAAGAATAGTTTCACTAGAACCATTTAGCCCTACAACTCGAACAGGGCTAGAAGACGTTTGCCCTCCAATCACTAAACCAGCCCTTTTAGTATAATCAGGCGATGTATACAATGAAGAACCACTACCGTATGACAAACCATCATTATCTATCATAGAAAGTTGTTTGAATTCAACATTTGCCTGCGCTTGAATAGTCAGACCATCTTGCCCTGTCATTGTAGCAAGACTTTGGTCATCGATAGGTTGCATCGCCATAGTACATGGACTTAATAGTAGTAACGATAGACATCCTAGCTTTTTATTTTTTTTCATTGCCCTGATCCGTAGACAAATGTTTAAAATACATCCGATAGATTAACATAGCTTATCATCTATTCAATCTATTTCAGACCAAATAGATGATGCACATATTAATTACGCGGCATAATACCAAATTGACTTGTTAAGCGACCACCAGTGATTGCTAACTCTCCCAAACGAGCACCTGCACCAGTATTCGGTGGATACAGATTTATATCTCTTGCACGAAATACGCCATCGGTTGTTCGATCTGGGTTAAATGTAAATGATGAGTTGAAGCTAACCATCCCTTCAGCACCATTTTGATTGGCTTTTGGGGCAATTACAATTGCATTATTAAATGCCATTTTACCCGTTAAATTATCTAAACCGAGTGTAGAGCCATCAAGAGGATCACTAATTTGAATTGTATTACCTTGTTTTGGGTCTAAAGTAAAATCACCAACAATATTTAAACTACTCCCAGTTCCATCAGACTTATACTCACTATTTGGTATAAGTGAAAAATCCATGCTACCGCCAGCGCGTAACTTAATACCAAATAGCACATCATTTGATGTAGCAAAATTATTTAATGCTACTTTATTATTAGCTGGAACAGAGCTATTACATCCTGCATTTGATGTAGACAATACACAAGTTTGGTAAGTTGTCCCTGGTAGATATCCAGCAGCAACTTGCGCTGCAGCCACAATAAGTAAATCTTTTAAACTAACGTTTAAACTACCCTTTTCTACACCAATATTACCAGTGCCTTTGAGTAATAAATCAATATTACGCAACCCCATATAATAATCAACAGGTTGATTATTAGCACCTATTTTTTTACCATCAATTACTAAAATTGATGTTGTTTTACTTCCATCAGAACTTACACCCTCAGTACTCATGGCCAGTGAAAAACCTAGACGCGGCGTTAAACCTGCACCAACAACAACTTTATTTGTAGATGATTTATTATAACCTTTATAATCAGACGTATAAGCATAAGCAGTAGATGCATCAACATTGGTACGAAAAATCGCCATGTTGGCATTTAAATTATAAAAAGGTAATGCTAGTCCCCATTGATTAGTACCATTATGCTCTGCAATATTTGGAACTGCTGCACCAGTTGCATCATTTGTTCGAGCACTATTTGTAAAACGACCTAGACGAGATATTGCTTGGAATTCAGCACCTCGAACCGCTACTAGTAAACTATAAGGATTTTGATTTGCAGCGATACCATTTGGAGTGTCTGTATAGATATATTGAATATAATCATTATTACTAGTTAAAAAATTATCATTACCAAATCGACTGGTTTGGAAAAGTTTATTTGCAGGTAATAAAACTGTTCGAGTATCAGCTAGATTTACATATACATTACCACTATCAAATGAACCACGATCAGTCGCTACTAATCCAGTTAAATTTCCAAATTCATAACCATAAGTATTTAGACCTGCATTACCAATTTCTAGCGTAGTTGCCTTACCATCACTCCCCAACATTGGATCATTATCTTTAGTAAATTCAGCAGCCATACGGAAAGCAATACCTGTACTCCCCATAATATTATTTCCAGTTGTTGTAGTAATAGGATTATTTGCTGCTAATGATAAATCAGTGCTTAAGTTGTTAGTTTTACCAACAATATTACTTTGATCAGATTTACCATAATTTACTCCAGTATAATCTGGATTATTCTTATTTGTTGTATTCAAGCCTCTCAACTGTAAATAACCATTTACCATTCGACCACTTGCGCCAACACGTATTAATCCCTTGGCATTACTTGGACTATTAGTCCCATCAAGAACATAAGGTGAAGTTTTGCTTACATCTTTATTCAGTAAAAATTCTAAATTTAAACCTGAGTTTGTTGTATCACCACCAGCACCGACTACACCATTACCATAACTGCCAGTATTTCTTAAATTACTAGATGCAGAATCTGTAGTTCTTCTAAAATCAACATATCCATGTGTTGCATCTGGTTGAGTACTAGATGCTAAATTTATTGTGCCATTAGAATTATATGCAATTGTTGCTTTACCAACACCGTCGGAATTAGTTTGTAATCTAAAGCCACCAATGGCATCTACAAACATAACGCCTTTACCTAAAAAGTTAAAATTAAAGTTCTTAAGTATGAGTTGATTAAGCTCATTACTAACATCTTTTTGTCCTAAATAGATATTCGCATTTTTCAATCCTAAATCTAAAGTTGCTTGCTTATCTTTACTAAAAAGTCCATCACGAGTCTTAAAATTAAGATCAATAACTGAACTTGTTTGAATTGCCATATTCCCATTTGCGGCGCTGCAACGCTGAGTAGACTCAGTGTCACATATTTTAAATTGATCAATTGTAATTAAAGAAGGATTTGCCGAAATGGCTAAATCTAGTCCAGTTCTACCAGCATCACTACCACTACCACTCCCTATATTTATTTTATAATCTGTCCCTGGAGTCCGATTTGAAATAGGTAAGTTTGAAACATTAGCATTGGTTGACTGAATCTTAAAATTTTCAGCTGTCGCTTGTAAATTACCATTTGTTCTACTCGAAGTTCCTATTCCAGCATTATCTTGCCAATAAAGCTTATCAACATTAATTTCATCATAAGAGGTTGAAATATGAACTCCATCTTGACCATTAACATTACGCAATGCACTATCATCTAAGCTTTGTAATGCATGCGCAGAATTTATGAGTAGCATACTTGTTGCTAAAGTATTCAATGCAAACCATGCTGTATTGTGATTTTGGTTATTTTTTTTCATCACTTCAATCCTTGATAATCTCTAGCTCTAGCAACGTGGATGACTGCTATCACAACCAAACATCATGATCTTACCTTGTATAGCAAGATTACCATTCATTCTCATACCAACAAACCCAGTTTCCTTACCCTGATCATATAACGATGTTGCAGCATTCGTTTCATTGTAGGTTGTTGCTTTTAAATATCCATACCCACTAGTTGGTGGGGTACTAGCAGAACCTTCAACCACTTTGCCATTTGAATCGATATAACTTGTAAAATCATCTTGTTCAATCGCAAGTGCATTAAAACCAAAATTTCTAATTAAAATAGGCATACTGGCATCAAGGCTAAGTTGCATAGAAGGTTTAATCTGATCAATTCCACTATCATTCTTATATACTAAATCAACACCATCTAAACCTAGTTTTTGAATATCAACAGTTCCTTGGATTCCCTTGAACACTAGCCATAATTTTCTTGCTGGATTTGCTAAAGTTGGATCACTTTCTGGTACATCCCACAAAGTGTTAGCTCCTTGCACACGACTACTAACAAATCGTTTATTTACCGAAAGTCCTAAATGACAATAACCTAAACCAGTATTATTATTCGCTGTCTTATCGCAAACACCACCAACACCATCATCAAATTGATAAGTACTGGTATGATTTAATGAAAATTTCAATGACAAATCTGCTCCAGCTTGCCCCTCAACCTCTCTCAAAGCTTGGCTATCCAAAGTTTTTAATTCAGCATGTACTATACTTGTGCTGAATAGGAGCAAAATCATCATTTTCTTCATTATAATATCCTTTACTTATAGCATCAAAACCAGCTATTGATTACTAAACCACCACTTTCTTCCCGAAAATAGCTATTAACAAAACTTCAAACCACCCCAACAGTTAGGTGCAAAATTTTGATTTGTTAATTTAAGGCTACTAATATTTAAGTCTAACGCACTATTTCTTAAATCGATATTTCCGATATTCACTGTTAAATCCCCACCTCCTAACAAGCCCCCAAGATCATTTGTATTTGCTTCATTACCACCACCACGGCGTAAATAGTAGGAAACAGCACTTGCAATCTGAGGAAAAAGTGGAGAAATATCAATAGGATCTTGCGGAATTACATATCCAATATTTACTGGATCGGCAAATGACATCCACCAACCTTTTTGTGCAACATCATCCGATTTCGCTCCTGGCCACTGCAATGCTTGTTGCTGTAAAGATAAAGAAAATGGCGAGTTAATCGGTAAATTATGAATTAAACCTAAAGACTGATTTAGATTTAAATTTGCAGTAATGTTTGAAATCTGCCCATTCATATAAACATTTTTGAATACGTCTCCTTCTTGCGCGACAGTGCAAGAAATTCCATAGCATCTTGTTACTGTTGCTTCAACACGACCGCCTTGTGTGTAAATAGCTGAAGGCTCTGGGTATGCTGGATCATGTGGACCACTTGAGTTATATCGCACGGACCCATTCACAGGGTAGTTTGCATCACCAGGTCCACCTACATAGATATTAGGGACATTTACAGGAGCTGATAAAATTTTAGACTTTGCTCTAGTTTCATTAACTAAAATTGCTGGAATTTCAAAATAGTTATTATTAATCTGAGGAATATTAAAACCACCAGCAGAAGTCTTAAAATCGGCTCCATTTAAACCTAATGCTGTTAGGGCACCTGTAATCACTAAATCATTTGGATTTAAATAGGTACCATAAAGATTGTCTCTCGTTGCTGCTGTCGTTGCATACCCTTTTATGATACCTGAACTGTCAGACTGTACTTTCATATAGCCAGAAATAGTATTAATACCATTTGCAACTCCAGTATTTTCCGTTCCAGCTGATAATAATCCTAGCGCTTTTTCTGCACTTAAACGGAATCCAATAACTTGACGCATAGAAGCAGACTCAGGATTTTTAACTGCAAATTCAATAAATGGATTGGTTATTTTTGCCGAAGAAGCAGCCCTTTCCTCATTAGTCATTGCAAGAGGTTTACCATTACTATCAACCTTTAAACCACTTAAACTTAAATTATCAATATCAATATCACAGTCACCAATACCATTTACACCACCACAGCCTAACTGTAGTTTTTTAATATTTGCGTTTAATTCAATTTCTGCTTCCATACCTAATTTATAGAAACCAATATCTTTAGTACTTCCTGTGCGAGTTGATTCTAAATTTTTTGTATCAACAGGAGAGATATAAGAGAGACTCATTAAAGCCTGTCCTTGTACTTTTGATAATTCATCATCAGTTAAGTCAACCATTGAAGATGCATATAGTCCTTGACTAAATAAAACAGTAGCAATACTAAAGCCCAAAATATTAAAATTAAACATGATGACTCCCGTCTTATAATCCCTTCGTTGTTATTTTCATATGCTGAATTAACAGCCCATCAATCACAGCTGAACCAAAGTTATTTAATGCTGATGGATTCACACCACCTGTCACAGCAGTTGGTACAATATCAGAAGTGATTGCAGTAGAAGATCCTAAACCTGAGCCGTATGCAACAGCTGCTTGTCCACCTGCAACTCTAAACCAAGGTGCATTTGCACGTGTTCCATACGTCCAATTGGTATTATTCACATGCGTTGGAGTAGGCGTATTAGAACTTCCACCATTATTAACTGCACTTAAACGTGATAATCCACCTGTTGTGGTACTACCAGAACTACCATTACATTCACCACCAGTTTTACCAGACCCACAATCATCAGCACCGCGCTGTCCACTTCCTGGGTTCGCCATGCTACCGCCAATGATTTGATTTACATCGGTTACAGTTGCAGGATAACCATTTCCATTCCCACCTACACCCAATCCAGAGCCGTTATACCATGTTAAACAGTCTGTTGTGGTATTTGTACAATAACGTGCATAAGTGCCGTCATCATTTCCAAAAATTTTATTGCCATTTGCATCTACATTTGTAAGATAAACCCAATCAACATGATTACCAGAAGTGTTATACCAACGATCTGTAGACGATGAACAACCACGGTTCCAAGTATAAGTACAAGAAATTGAAGCTTGACCATACGGATCTGCTCTAGTCGCTGTTCCGCCGCCAAGACCAGCACCACTAGAAACCGTGAGTCTATAACGATCAGTCACAATATAATCAGTATCTACACGTTGCTGACGTTGTTGATATTGAGCTTCTTTAAAAATCTGGGTTCCTGAAATATTCGTTCTATTTTGTGGTGTGCCAAAAAATATCCCTAATGCTTCAACACTACTATCCGCAACTAAAGTTTGCCCACCATCATTACTTTTCACAGTACCAAAACTAATACTACTATGCGTTGCAAGTTTTTTACCTGCTAATGCTGTAGATGAATAATCATTTAAGGCAGATCCACCTTGGTAGCCAGCGACAGTTGAACTACCACATTGGTAAACATTACAAGTAGAACCATAATAGGTCACACCTGTATCACTTGTATCACCTGCATAACGAGTATAAATTTTTGTATAAACATCTTGTTTATTTGGAATACGTGCTATTTCCAAACTAAAGTTCGTACCATCGGAACCAAAAACAACTGGTTGATAGAGTGAGCCTAATACTAAATTAATGTTAGGGTTATAAATAAATATTCCATCATCTGCTGCAAATGTAGGTGCATTCCCACCTCCCAAAGCAGGTGTCGAGACTAAACTGGTATTTGAAGTTTCTCTTGTACTCAATCGTAAAACATTACTTCCATTTGGATCTGGCGCAGTCCAAGATGCTCCAGAAACAGTATCTTTTACAGCACGATCTCTATAACGGAATTGACAAGCAACAGAACTAAATTGGACACCACCAGCATTACATCCTCCAGCAGAGCCATTATCCCCACCTAAAATACTGGTATTAGCATAGGTATTCCAAACCTCTGTATTTGACCATCCTGTTGATGCTGCTGTAGCATTTCTGTCTGTGTTATAAGTTCTTGTTGATACGCCAGCATTGTAAGTTGCTTTAACATTTGCAGCATCTCCACTGTTAAAACGCAAAATACCAGAAGCTCCAAGAGTATTATTATAAAATTTACTCATACCATTATTGATGCCAGTATCACCAGAAAGACCAACTCCCCCTAAAGTTTGAAAGAGCTGGAGGTTACTACCATTTACACTGAAATTATTCCAAATCGCCTGCAATCGTAATCGATTTTCACCTGGTATTTGCGCCGTGTTTACAGCACTTGTATTACGAGTACAACCATTTAAGCAAAATTGATTTGCGTCACCTTCTATTTTACTTGGGTCTCTCACGAAAGCATCAGCCCATAAACCCAATTTAAGTTTATAAGCATCTAGCCCTGTATCTGATGTAAGTCCAGCAAGACTTTGATTATAAAGTGGAGCTTCCATAGAAAGGTAAGTAACTGAACTTTTTGACGTGCCACCATTGGTACCATTGACATAAAAATCAGGCACATTGTAAGCAGTACTTGCTTTTAACAACCAAGGGTTACTTGCTGTTCCCCAACTTTTAATGCTTGCATTCGCAGCTGTACTTGCTATACGGGTATTCGTATTGTTATCAGATTTAGAAACTGCTAAACCATATAAAAACAGATCTGCTTTACCAGCACCAGCTGCACTAGCTTCTGATGTTAAAGGACCAACAGGAATGTAACGGATATAACCAGTATCATTTAATCGATCATCCGTATTACCAGCAACCCCATCCGCTCCAGCCAATGGAGTAGCCTCATTAGGACCTGCGCCACGGAAAATCATATAAGTATCTTGGGGTAGTAAAGCGATGCCTTCACCAGTGGTTTCACTTAAACCATCGTCTGATAATTCTTGCAATGCAAAAACTGACTGATTTAGACATAAACCAATCAAAGTCGCCAAAACAGTTTTTTGAAATGATACCGTATGAAGTGTAGTCATCTTGACCTTCCCATTACGCGATGCTCCGCACCATCGTTATTTTTCTAACTTCCTTTTGAGTGATTCCCTAAAAGAGAAATTGTATCCAAACATCACTCAAACACAGGTAATTTTACCCATATATATTCAATCTTCATTATGCCGATAATTTACACAAATGCAAAATATATTAGGTAAACGTTCTATTTTCCGATGAATGAATTATTGTTTTTAAATAATTTCTTTTAGATATATGTCTGAATATTATATTTTTATTCTTTAAATATAAAGTTTATATTGCAACAACCAAAAACTTTATGATTGTTGCAAAATGTAATTTACAAATCATGTTTTCGGTAAAGTTACACCTGTTTGACCTTGGTATTTACCACCACGGTCTTTATAAGATGTTTCACACACCTCATCACTTTCAAAAAACAGCATTTGTGCAACACCTTCACCCGCATAAATACGTGCTGGGAGATTCGTTGTATTTGAAAACTCAAGCGTAACGTGACCTTCCCACTCAGGCTCTAGTGGCGTTACATTCACGATAATACCGCAACGGGCATAAGTCGATTTACCTAAACATACTGTTAGGACATTTCGTGGAATACGGAAATATTCAATCGTACGCGCGAGAGCAAATGAGTTCGGTGGAATAATACAAACATCTGATTCGATATCGATAAAACTTCTATCATCAAAATTTTTCGGATCAACAATTGCAGAGTGGACATTGGTAAAAACTTTAAATTCACGTGCGCAACGGACGTCATAGCCATAGCTAGACACCCCATAAGAAATCAATTTTTCTCCGTTTTCATCGAAACGGACTTGATTCTCTGCATAAGGTTCAATCATGCCGTGTTTTTCGCTCATTTCACGAATCCAACGATCAGATTTTATTGCCATGACTTTTATCCAAAATCTAAGTTAATGATTGGTGAGTACTTTAACGTAAAACGACATTAATGAAAACAACAGCCCCCTGCTACCTAGATTGTTCAAGGCAGCAGAACATTAGAATTAGAGATTGATTAGAGCTGAATAGCTAATAGGAATGGCAAAGCTGATCAGTACAACTGATGCGGTACGTTGTAATTTGGATTGCGACAACCATTTTACTTTATTGGTTGCCAACACAGCGCCAACCGAAATCCAAAATAGTGCAATTGGCAGAATCAATCCAACAAAGGCACTCATGTGTGCAAAATAAAGCTCCTGACTTTTCCATGCAGCAACAGGAAAAATTGCTGAAGCAAATAATAAAGCTTTAGGATTTAATAGTGTTGCAAACAATAATTCTCTTGGTCTTATTGTAGGTTGATTTAAGATCACTTCTTGATTTGCTGTACGCCATAATTTAATCGCAAGGAAAATAATATACCCTGCACTTAATAGTTTTAAAAATGTTGGTAATAAAGGTAATGTCGCTGAGACTTTACCAATCAACATTCCCCACGCACTGATCGCAAGAATATAACCAATTGCTTCTGCAGGAATCAGCAATAGAGATTTACGTAATCCCACCTGAATACCAGAGGAAGCAAGTAAAGTATTAGTTGGACCAGGAGTGAGCAAAATAGTTATCACTAAACCAATAAAAAACCATGAAATCATTGAATGACCTCACTACAAGATAAATTTAGATTAATATAGTTGCCAGTTGATAGCAAAATTTTAACTGTAAGCACTTATGACGAGAGCCTATTTAAATAAATGTTTTATCTATATTTTATTAATTACAAGTACACTTTACTCAAGAGTCACATGAGTAAAAACATACGCTAAAATACAACACATATAACGCATTCTAAGTATTCTTATTTTTTAACAAGATAAACTTTGGTGCTATTTTAAGTTTTCAATAAGTAAATAATGTTATTTTATATACATTCGTTCACTTTTTCCTTTCAATGTGCTTCCTCGTTTATGCCTAAGAAATTTTTTAATAAGTGGCTGCCTTCATCAGAGAAAGTTGCTAGTCTAAAATTTATGAGAATTTTTGGTGAACGTACCTTAAACCCTCTACTTTGGTATGTGAACCGTCGTTCTATCGCGAAAGCCATGTTTATTGGAACATTCTGGGGAATATTACCTGTCCCTTTTCATAGCCTATTCATTATTTTGACTGTGTTATGGTTTGAAGTGAACTTGCCTATTGGCCTATGTATGGCTTGGTTAACCAATCCGCTTACTATCGTTCCAATTCTCTATTTAGGTTTTTGGTTTGGAACTAAAATTTATCATGTGAACATGATCAATAGCGATATGCTATTAGGGGTTTTACACCAAATTATCAATTGGCTTAAAAATTTTGGTCATGGTCATATTGATTTCAGTCTTGCGAAGATTCTCGTATCAGGACTTGTCATTGAAGCAATTTTATTTGCGATTAGTTTTTATTTAATTACACATTTACTTTGGCGTTGGAGCGTAGTGAATGCTTGGAAAAAAAGAAAACAAGTACTGCAATCAAATAATGACATTAAAAAAAACCTCTAAATTAGAGGCTTTTCAAATTTAGAAAATACGATTTTCATCACGCTGACGTTTAGGCAATTTATCCATTTGTTTTAATACAGCTTGTGCGATATTGAGGTAGCTCTCTGCGGCTGCATCCTGAGCAATCACACTTGGTTTACCATTATCTGCATGTTCACGAATTTTTGCATCTAGAGGTAAACGTCCTAATAAAGGAATATCATATTGCTCAGACAATTGATCTCCTCCGCCTATCCCAAAGATCTGTTCTTCATGCCCACAGTTAGAACAAATATGTGTCGACATATTTTCAATAACACCGAGTACAGGAATATTTACTCTGTTAAAGAGTTCGATTCCTTTTACCGCATCCATAAGTGCAACATTTTGAGGAGTCGTGACAATCACCGCGCCTGTTACTGGAATGCGTTGTGCCAAAGTCAGTTGGATATCACCTGTACCAGGTGGCATGTCGATAACCAATACATCCAAATCTGGCCACAGAGTTTGATTAAATAACTGCATCAATGCGCCAGTGGCTTTAGGGCCACGCCATGCTACAGGAGTGTTATGCGCACCAATCAGATGTCCGATTGAAATCACGGCCATACCATAAGCATCTAAAGGAACAAAATGTTCATTTTCAATCTGTGGTGTGCGACCAGCATTGCCTAACATAGTTGGAATACTCGGACCATATATATCTGCATCCAACACGCCAACTTTTAGACCGAGTTTTTGCAATGCGAGCGCAAGATTCACAGTTGTGGTTGATTTACCTACACCACCTTTACCCGACGAAACCAAGATTACGTTTTGAATACGTGGATGTGCAGCCACATCGCGTTGTTGTGGCGCAGCTTTTTCAATCGGAGGATTATTTGGGTCTGCTTCAGCTTTCGGAGATGCATCCATGACTGGAGGAAGGTTGGTGTTTTGTGCTTTTGGTTTAGATGAACAACTATGTCCCGCTTCGCCATGGGCAGCGTGTTTCTGCTGAATAATATGTAAATTTAACTCTTGGATACCGCATTTATCCAGAGCTTCAGCGAGTTCATCATGAATCTGTTGTAAGTGATCTTTTTCTTGAGGAAAAGTATTAATCGTGAGTTGTAAAATTCGACCTTGTACATTCACTTGGCTGATACGATCTTTTAATGCATTTTCAGAATGTGGCAGCACATAATTTTGTAAAACAGTTTGAATTTCATCTTCCTTCACTTCTTGTGCTGGTGAAAAAACAGATTTTAAGGAAGAAAGCCACGACATTTTGTTTACTCCAAAAACAGATGATCAATATATCACTGAGTTTGGCTAGTTTAGCAGTATTGAAGATTGGACGCTCATATCAGAGAAGATAATTGCTCATTTTTTATGAACGTGTTTTCTTCTCTGAGTATAAGCGTGAATCTTAAATAGTCATCAAAAGATTAACCTTTGAATTTATTTAATGTATCTGTTGCAGCTTTCTTTAAATCATCCAGTTTATGGCTCGCTTGAGCTTTTAGATCTTCAAGCTTAGCAGTAGCTTCATCTTTTAGTTCAGCAGCTTTTGCTTTGGCATCTTCTAACTTATGGCTTGCTTCTTGTTTTAAATGATCTAATTTCTCTTTGGCTGCATGCTGAGTATCTGCCAATTTTTCTTTCAGCTCATCTGCTTTAGCAGATAAAGCAGCTTTACCCTCACCATACTGATCCGTTGCATTTGTTTTTAAATCATCTAAAGTTTGCTCACCCTTTTGCTTCAACTCATTCGCTTTATCTTTTGCTTGTTGCAGATCAGCTTTCGTTTGATCAAGATCTTTAGCTGCAAAGTTTTTAACGTCTTCGACAGTTTCCTGACCTTTCTGCTTGATGTCATTTCCAAGTTCGCTGACTTTATCTTTGACTTGCTGTAAATCTGTTTTAGTTTGCTCCAAGTCTTTTGATGCGAACTCTTTTAACTGATCAATTTTGTCATTACTCATGTCTTGTTCCTCTTGTTATATCGTAATAAATTACTGTTGCTTTCAGTTATAATTATACAAGATTCTGCGGATATTTAGAGGAATTGCTGCAAATTGAAACAAATGGGATACAGGAAGATTCAAATCATTTCTGTTCGGTAACCTTTTGAATTTTTAGATATAAAAATCATATAAAAGAATAACAGCAGTTTTACCCTTTAAATTCCTGTTTAGATATTTCATACAGTACGTGCCAGCTTAATGGATGATCGATATCTAAAACAGGATGTTGAAATTCAGTGATCTTTCTCATTTTTATCTTCTCCATCACCTTTTGAGATTTTTTATTATCTAGGGTGGTAAAAGATACAATTTTTTCTAGTTTCAACTGATCAAAAGCAAAAGCTAAGGCAGCATTTGCCGCTTCTGGCGCATAACCCTTCCCCCAAAAAGCTTGATCTAAGCGCCAACCAATTTCAACGCAAGGAGAAAATGAAAATTGTGTGGGTTGATCATGTAAACCCACAAAACCAATAAATTGTTGGGTTTCTCTGAATTCCACTGCCCAAAAACCCCAACCTTGTTTTTGAATGATTGCTTTTAATTTATCAATATAAGCATTGCTTTCAGCGCGAGTTAGAACTTTTGCAAAATACCGCATAAGCTCTGGATTAGCGCTCATCTCTGCAAAACTTGAATAATCTGTTTCTAACCATTGACGTAAAATCAGTCTTGGTGTTTCGATCATTTTTACAACCATTTAATTTGTATTAAAAACTATTCACAATATAGGGAATTAGATCAGATATACTTTTGCGCTATCGTGAAATTAACCTGAATTATAAAGCTTTATATATGAATGAAAATGAACTCTTAGACATCCAAAATGAACTTCAAGCCCAAGAAAAGCGACTGAACTATATCCTGTCGAGTAAAAAAAGAATTCAAAACATGATTGATTCTTTTGAAGGTGATTTAGCAGAACAATTACTTCCTGTGATTCATAATGAAAGCAACGATTATGCTGGAATTGCAACAAGCTTAGCACTTTCAATTTGTTGGAAATTTTCAAAAGTTGAATTTCCAAAGACCGTTCATTGGTGCAACGAAATGAGCATTAGCGACTTACAAGTTAAAGATGAATTTACCGCTGTAATTAAAGCTCAAGCTTGGTTGGGAACTTTAGGAAGTGATGAACTTTGGCAAACACCTTTATTTGCTGAAATTACAGTTGATCCAAAAACCAATCGCTTAAAGAGCTATCACATTCATTTCTTATCAAAAGGAAAAATCATCTCTTTAAGAAAGAACTCTAAGCAAAGCGTAACGGTTAAACAAATGCAGAGTATGTGATCCTATAGGATTAAAAAGATTTCACCGATTCCCTTGTGCAAGTCGCTCTTAAGTCATGTAAAATCATTTGCCTTGTAAATACGAATGAGAGAACAATATCCGTGCGTAAAATTTTAGTCACCAATGCCCTTCCTTATGCCAATGGTCCTATCCATATGGGTCACTTACTCGGTTATATCCAAGCAGATATTTGGGTTCGTGCGATGCGTGCAATGGGTCATGACGTGACTTACGTATGTGCGGATGATGCTCATGGCACAGCGATCATGTTACGTGCTGAAGCGAATGGCATCAGCCCTGAAGCGCAAATTGCCAATGTTCAGAAAGAACACATTCGTGATTTTGATGGTTTTGGTGTGCATTTCGATCATTATGATTCAACTCATAGCGATGCAAACAAAGCTCGTGCATCTGAGATTTATATTAAAAACCGTGAAGCAGGCAATATCGCTGTTCGGCCTGTCACACAATTATTTGATCCTGAAAAAGGCATGTTTTTGTCTGATCGTTTCATTAAAGGCACGTGCCCGAAATGTAAAGCGGAAGATCAATACGGCGACTCATGTGAAGTCTGCGGTACAACTTATAACGCGACCGAGTTATTAAACCCACGCTCAACATTGAGTGGTGCAACGCCAGTTGAGAAATCATCAGATCACTATTTCTTTAAACTACCGAATTTCTCAGAATACTTACAGAAATGGACGCGTGACCAAGGTCGTTTACCCTTGTCTATTGCCAACAAGCTAGATGAATGGTTTGAATCAGGTTTATCAGATTGGGATATTTCGCGTGATGCGCCTTATTTCGGTTTCGAAATTCCAGATGCACCAAACAAATATTTCTATGTTTGGGTAGACGCTCCGATTGGTTATATGTCGAGTTTTGAAAACTACATCAAAACTAAACGTCCTGATCTAAGCTTTGATGATTTCTGGAAAAAAGACAGCGACAAAGAAGTTTATCACTTTATTGGTAAAGACATTGTTTACTTCCATGCACTGTTCTGGCCTGCAATGCTTGAAGGTGCGAACTACCGCACGCCATCTGGTTTATTCGTAAATGGTTTCTTGACAGTGAATGGTCAGAAGATGTCAAAATCTCGCGGCACATTCATCAAAGCTGAAACTTATTTACAGCACTTGAACCCAGAATATTTACGTTATTACTTTGCTTCTAAGCTTTCTGACAAAGTTGAAGATTCGGATTTGAATTTGGATGACTTTGTTCAGAAAGTGAATTCTGACCTTGTAGGTAAAGTGGTAAATATTGCCAGCCGTTGTGCAAAATTCATTAACAGCAATTTCAATAATACGCTTTCAAACACATGCGCTGAACCTGAATTGGTTCAAAGCTTTATTGATGCGGGCGATTCAATTGCTCAAGCCTATGAAGCACGTGAATTCTCTGCTGCTATTCGTGAAATCATGGCTCTTGCTGACAAAGCGAATCAATATATTGATGAGAAAAAACCGTGGGCGCTTGCGAAGCAAGAAGGTCAAGAACAACAAGTTCATGATGTTTGCTCAGTTGGTATCAACTTATTCCGTCAGCTTGCAATTTACTTGGCTCCAGTGCTTCCAACACTTGCGGCTCAAGTTCAGTCTTTCTTACAGCTTGAAAGCTTTGACTTTGCTTCACGTCAGCAAATCTTAGTTGCTCATGAAATTGCTCAATTCCAACCACTTATGCAGCGTGTTGATCCTAAAGCCGTTGCAGCAATGGTGGACGCATCTAAAGATTCTTTAGCTGCTGCGGCAGAAGCACCAAAAGTGGAAAAGAAAAAAGAGAAGAAAGCCGAGAAAAAGCCTGAACTAAAAGTAGGTGAAGCTGAAATTATTGGTATTGAAGACTTTATGAAAGTTGATCTACGTGTTGCGCAAGTGCTTGAAGCAGCAACCGTTGAGGGTTCTGATAAATTACTTCAACTCACTTTAAATGTGGGTGAAGCTGAACCGCGTAATGTGTTTAGTGGTATCCGTGAGTTTTATCAGCCAGAAGATTTAAAAGGCAAATTAGTGGTGATGGTTGCGAACCTTGCACCTCGTAAAATGCGTTTTGGTATTTCTAACGGTATGGTACTTGCAGCAGGTAATGGTGAAGGTGTTTGGGTGATTTCACCTGAATCTGGCGCTAAAGCTGGTGATAAAGTATCTTAAGAATTTAAATGTTAGATAAGAAAAAGCCTCTACTGATGTAGGGGCTTTTTTATACCATTTATATAATTTATTTTCTTGTTTTAAAAAAATATATCGATAAAATAAAAGCGCTTTTTATTTTTTATAACTATCCGGGGTATGCATGAAAAAATTACTAGTTTCAGTTCTAGCGATGTCAACAATTGCATTTACAGGCTGTTCAGTTCGTATGGCAGACATGACTGTAGCTTCTACGAAGAACTATAACTTGAACTCAAACCAATTTGTGAAGGGTGAGCGTGTCACAGGTGAAGATAAGGTTCCGGTAGTTTTATTCCCATTAGGTATTCCTAACTTCAAAACAGCGGTAGATCGTGCAATTGAAAAAGATCGTTGTGCTGTGGCTTTATCTGATGTTGTTATTACTCAATTGAATCAAGCATTTATTGTGGGGCAGATTGGTTACCGTGTTGAAGGTACTCAAGTAATTGACCGTTCACAGCCAGAATGTAAAAAATAATTTTTAGTTGTAAAAAAGCTTCTACGTTGTAGGGGCTTTTTTGTTTTTGGGATTTCCCTCACCCCGACCCTTCCCCATGGGGAGAATCCATTATTAAATCAATATTGGAATGTTACCTTACGAAGTTGAATTTCTTATATGTCAAAAGTAAGGTAAATATAGCTAAATTCTAAAAACACTAGCACATGGAAACATCTGTAAAACCTAATTTCCTATGGTTTTAGGTGTGATAATAAATTAAGTATTCAGCTATAGTATATAACCTTCATCCCAACCTTTTCCCTGAGCCATATGTGGCGCAAGAAAAAGAGCTTTCAAAAAATTTTAAAATTTATATTTAAGTATGATAAAAAATACCCATCCCTTTAAAACTTACAAGAACCCCATGAAAACATTTACCCCTCTATTCCTCGTATTCGCTCTAAGCACCACAGCCCATACCATCCAAGCTGCTGAATCCACCATCTCCCTACAAAAACAAGTTGCTGGTTACTACCAATATCAAGCAGGTGACGTACAAATCACAGCCCTGCTCGATGGTACAAACTTTATGTCACCAAGCTTGTTTAAAGACATACCGCAACAACAAGTCCAAGAAATCTTAAAAAAATACTATGCAGATCAAGAGAAAGGCGTACAAACCTCAGTCAATGCCTTCCTCGTTAATACAGGAAAATCTCTAGTATTAGTGGATAGCGGTGCAGCTAGTTGTTTTGGTGCTCATTTAGGTTCAGTTTTAACCAACCTAAAAGCATCAGGCTATCAACCTGAACAAGTCGATACCATTCTACTCACACATCTACATCCCGATCATGTCTGTGGAATCAGTAAAGATGGTATTGCCAATTTCCCTAATGCGACAGTCTATGTATCTGATGATGAAGCAAAATATTGGTTAGATCCGAAACAAGCAGCAAAATTACCAAAAGAAAAACAAGCCAATTACTCAGGTACGGTTGAGAAAATTAAACAAGCGATTGCGCCTTACCAAACCAAGCAACGCTTTAAAACCTATAAACTCGGAGATGACATTCAAGGTTTTAAAGTCATTAACACGGCGGGACATACTCCTGGGCATTTTAGTTATGAATTAAAAACCAAAGATGAAAACGTGGTGTTTATTGGAGATATTGTCCATTCACATACTGTGCAATTTGATAAACCTGAAACGGCAATTGAATACGATATAGACCCGAAAAAAGCCGTTGAAACGCGTTTAAAGCAATTCGCTGACTTTGCTAAAAACGGACAAACGATTGCTGCACCACATTTACCTTTCCCTGGCATTGGACACATTTATTCAACCGATGGTAAAAGCTATCAATGGATTCCGACTCATTTCAAATGATTAAATTTTTTTATTTAGAATTAGCCCATAAAAAAAGCGACCTTCTTGGTCGCTTCTTTTATCACTTCATTCCAAAGATCAACTTCAATCCAAGCAAGGTCATGACACCACCTGCGATACGATCAAAAACAGCTTTAGATTTTAAATAAACTTTACGTGGTCCTTCTGCTGACAATGCAACAGCCACTAGAGAATACCAACCTGCATCAATAAAGAAACACAAAATTGGCAACACCACATAGAAATAAGTTGGAATTTCTTTAGGTAATAAAGCAGTAAAAATACTGGCAAGCACGATCGCAATTTTAGGATTACTCAACTGAGTGATGAGCCCTAAACGAAATGCTTGCGTATAACTCATGGTCTTCACTGCACCATTTACAGCTTCCATGGGTTCTTTGGCATGTTTAATAATTTTAAACGCCAGCCAAAGTAAATAGAGACCACCAAAAACTTTCAAAGCTATATAGGCAGAAGGCACAGCCAGCAAAATTGCTTGTAACCCCATCACTGCAAGCAAACCAAATAATGCTGCACCCGTGCCTGTACCAAGCGCCGTAAATAAGCCATGTTTACGTGAAATCGCCATTGAATTTTTGGCAACATAAATAAATGTAGGACCAGGACTAATTGCCCCCAACATTAATGCCAAAGTAATAGAGCCTAAAATCAATAATGATTCCAAGATAGACCTCAAGATTAGAATAATTTTCAACTATTTATTTTACTTAAAAAACCATAATTGAAGATATAATTTTTTGATTTCTGTTTATAAATTTAAGGATTTTTCAAGCAATTTGATATTGAGTAAAAAACCAAAAATAGAGTAAAAACTCAATTTAATTTCAATATCAAACAGTTAAAATATAGCATATGAACATTAAAATTTTATTGTGCATCCATTTTTTCTATTAAAGTTTTTTTCTGATAATAATTTATCATCGATTTTTAGCAGAACTTTCATATATTTTTAAAACACATAATCCCATAATAAAATTATGGCTTTAATTTTCTTTAGAACTACAACCGAGGCACATCAGATGCAAAATAAAAGACTGAAAACATTAGACCGCTCTAAATCACATCTTTGGATTGTAGGTGGAGGCATAGCTGGTATGGCTGCTGCTGCTTTTGCGATTCGTGATGCTAAAGTGCCAGCCGAACATATCCATATTCTAGAAGAGTTGAATGTTTCTGGTGGTTCGATGGATGGTGGACATAATCCGCTTAATCCGAATCAAGCATGGGTCACACGTGGTGGACGTATGCTAACTGATGAAACTTATTTGTGTACTTGGGATTTATTTTCAAGCATCCCATCTTTAGAAAATCCAGACATTTCTGTTCGTGAAGAATGTCGTGAATTTAACGAACAAGTTAAAACCAATGCTCAAGCACGTTTGATCGACTCAAATCATATTATTGCAGAAGCTCAAAAATTGGGATTATCAACGCTCAACCGTGCTCAAATGTTACGTCTACTGGCATTAAAAGAAGATCGTATCGGTAGTCGCCGTATTGATGAATTTTTTGATGATGCATTTTTCCAAAGTAATTTTTGGCGGATGTGGCGAACCACGTTTGCCTTTCAAAAATGGCATAGCGCAGCGGAATTACGCCGTTATTTTCTACGTTTCATTCAAGAATTACCACGCATCCATACCTTAGCAGGTGTGAAACGAACTAAATACAATCAATATGATTCAATGATTCATCCTCTACAACGCTGGTTGGTGGAACAAGGCGTTGATGTTCGTTTCGGTAGTTATGTCACAGATGCAGACTTTGTCGAAGATGCCCAAACGAAGGAACGTAAGGCAACCCAACTTTATGTCAACATTCCAGAAGGCACTGAACAAATTCAACTGGGTGAGCATGATCTTGCGCTCTTTACTTTAGGTTCGATTACGGCTGATTCACGTTATGGCGATAAATTCGATGTTCCTGAGCTGATTCGTGATCGACAAGATCATGGCTGGCGTTTGTGGGAAACATTGGCTCAAAAAGCTCCTGATTTTGGTCGTCCAATGACCTTCTATGGCAACATTGATGAGCATAAATGGAAATCCTTTACGCTCACCATGCATGATGATGTGCTGCTAAAACGGATTATTGATTACACAGGAAATGAACCGGGTACAGGTGCACTCATGACTTGGTTTGAATCTGGTTGGCATCTATCTGTAGTCGTTCCAGCTCAACCGCATTTTGCTGACTTACCAGAAGGTAAATTCACCTTATGGGGTTATGGTTTTGAAATTGACCATATCGGCGATTACATTAAAAAACCGATGAGTGAAGCGACAGGTCAAGAGATTTTAATTGAGTTGATTCATCAACTTGGTTTCGATGACATCTTGGATCATGTGTTGGCACATACCGACATTACCACAGTGATGATGCCTTATGCTTCTGCCCTATTTGCATGTCGTAAAGCAGGTGATCGTCCATTGGTCATTCCAGAAAATGCGATCAACTTTGCTTTCTTAGGTCAATTCGTAGAGCTTGAAGATGATGTGGTTTTCACGGTGGAATATTCCGTACGTTGTGCCATGATTGCCATTTATCAGCTCTTAGGTGTCGAACGTGAAATTCCAGAGATTTACAATGGTTTACTCGATCCTAAAGTTGGCTTAAATGCTTTGGAAGCAGTTTTTCATTAAATTTTAAAAAGCCATAGGGTAAATTGCTGCCCTATGGTTATTCAACTTATTTTGATAAAACGATATAAGCAACGTCACTGCTAAATGAACCATCGGCTTTGATTTGATAATATCGTTGCGCCAACTCTGATGCTTTGCTTTGTAAATCACGTTGTTTGGCTTGAATCGATACAAGCTCAACCATCGACGGGGTTAAATCATAGGCAACACTTCATCAACCAATGCTGCCTTTAGAGGGCTGCTTGCCCACAATACTGTCTAGGATCACTTTTTTACAGTACTGAAAGAATCTCCTACTGTAACTTTTATTCCATTTGCAAAAATGAAATCCTCCGCAAATACCCCAGTTGTCATTGTAAGTACACTTACCAATAAAATAGATTTTGATATTTTCATCCGAACCTTTCTTTTCTAACTATCATAATTCAATTGTTAAAAGCTTATACTTTTACACTCTTTAGTTCCTTCCAAACAAATACTCGCATATCCTGTATTTGTTGAAGGTTTATACTGCTGTGAAGATTTCGCCACATTAACTTCTGTATTCGTAGCAGTGTTATAACTTTGTTGTAATCCTACAAAAGACAGTAGGTCCTCTGCCAATGCTTGTCCTAATTTTTGATAACCTGCTTCTGAAAAATGAATCCCATCTTTTCGACCTAAACCTTGATTAATCCAAGATTTCATCGAACATTCCCCCCCCATAGCTTGTTGCCAATTCCAATACAAAGTATGCTTTTGCTGTGCAACTTGGTACTGCACATTTTGAATCGCAGTTAATTTAATTGGTCTTATCCCACATTGACCCGCGATATTTTTTAAGCTTTCTGGTGCTGAAACAATCATAATGGCAGTATCAGGACTCGCTACACGGATCTGATCAACTTTTGAAATTAATAAATTTTTATACTTATCAACATCGATATTGTCGTTAAATGCTTCGTTTGTTCCATAAGCAATAATAATCAATTCAGGCGAGATGCTCTTTAAATTTTGCTGCCACCCCTCGTTCCAGCGATTCCAATATGATAATTCTGCTCCATTAATTCCTAATGCTGAAACAACAGCACCCTCACCATTTTGATTTTTTGCCCACCATCCCCCAATTGCTGATTGCTCTGCATTTGAAGCAGTGATGGTAAATGGTAGCTGTGCCACAAACTCGACTGTTTGCCAGGTATTGTTTTTGATTGGGGCTTCAATCTCAAATTGATGCCCTTGTGCATCTCGGCCCAAAAACTTACCATCCGTTGCAGCCTGCCTTAAATTTACTTTGATTTTTTGCGAAAGTTCACTTTGTTTTGATTTAATGGTTAAAGTTGCTCCATTAAACTTAGGGGTAGCGATTAAGCCCCCCAAAGTATAATTTTGATCTCGTTGCTGGCGACTAGAGATTGGCTCCCAACCATTGTTATCGTACCCATAACGGACTAAACGCTGCCCAGAAAAATACATAGGCATTCCCCACCCCATTCCACCGTTTCCTAACCGGTTTTGTAATTGAGCCCTTAACGTACCTGTCATTACATCAGCCGCTGTATGGGAATCACCGAATTGAACAATATGAACAGATTTATTTTTAAAAGCAGTCATTAATTGGTTGGTATTTGGATCATTAAAATTGGTCAAATTACTAGCATAAACTGGTGATCCGATCGTTAAAATGCAAAATACACCTAAATAAACTGACTTTTTAATCAACATAGACTTAACCTGTATTTTATTGAGTTTAATGAATAATTTTTAGATGGCTTGAAATAACTTGTGCAATCAGTTTCTGACCATCTGTTGAAAAATGGATTCCATCAGCACTACGCATTTTAATAGAATTTCCATTTTTAATAATATATTCATTGTAAATATCGTTTTTTCCACCGAGTAATGGTCTGGTATCAATAAAAAATGCCTGATGCTTTTTCACTTCATCACTAATGACTCGATTTAAATATACCATCTGCTGATTCAACGAATCTTTTTTCATGTTTGGTGGACTCAACCACATCACACTAATTCGATTTTCTTTCGCTGTTTGAATAATTTGAGAAATGCGAGAACGATAGACAGTCTCCCATTCAGGCGATTGAAATTTAAGGTAACTTCCACCTTTAGGGTTTGGCATATCCCAAGGATCATTCGCTCCTAAGAATACGACTAAAACTTTAATTTGCTTATTTTCAGAAATAGCCTCTTGAATTGTTTTAGGCCAATCGAAGAAGCTTGGGTAAGATAAGCCGGTACTTTGTTTACTTAAATTAATGGTTTTAATATCAAATTTTTCTTGCAAATGCTTTTGCACATGCGGTGCAACCCCCTGCATTAATGAATCACCTGCAAAGAAAACTTGGTCAGTTTTGGTCAAGGTAAATTGGTCAAGTAAGGCTTGATGTGCCCTTGCTTGTTCTTCTTTCGCCAATCTGATTTTTTCTTGTTTTTCAAGTTGTACTAAGTACTGGCGATATTCTGGTGTATACGCATAATGCTCATTGTATTGACTTATGATCTCGATATTTAATTGACCAATCATGGCTTTATTCAAGTCATGTTTCGTATATAAAAGACCACCAATCTGCCCACCGAATGTCCATACTTCAAATTTTTCTAACTTAGATAAAGGGCTTTCTCTATGATAAGTCTGCTGAAAATAGGCATTGACTGAATTTTGCATAATCCAAATTGATAAAAATGCAAAAAAAATCAGGGTAACCAGAATAAAAATATAACTCTGAACATGATCATCAGCTGGACCAAATTCCTGAGCATTAATTTCATATTCAAGCTCTAGCATTTTTGATTCATTAGAAATTTGCATATATAAATCCAGGAATTCCAGAAGGTGCACAAATGATAATAGTGATGAAAATAGTGATGAGCGGTACTAGCAATGCATATCTTGGGATCTTTCGTTGATATGAACTTAAATTACTTAATGCCCGATAAACAAATGGGTAAATCACCCAAGCTATCGTTAATAAAGTAAGTAAATATAATGGGTTACTAGTCCACTGGACATTAATATAATTACTCAATAAGGCTCTAAATACTTGCAATGCCTCTTCGAAGGTTTTGGCTCTAAAGAAAACAAAGCAAAAACTAACAAAGGTGATTGTGAAAAATACGCTCGTGGTTTTCCCTATCCAGCTTGATTTTGCAAAAGCATCACGTGCATGTTTTATGTCTACTTTAAAGACCTTTTGATAGATTTTATCTGAGATATTAAGCAGTACTAATGCTAAGCCGTGTAACAATCCCCAGATAAAAAAATTCCATCCTGAACCATGCCATATACCTGATAACACCATTGCAATCACTAGATTTAATTGGGTTAGTGTGAAACCACCCCGGCTTCCCCCTAGCGGGATATAAATATGGTCTCGGATCCAGGTAGACAAACTGATATGCCATTTATCCCAAAAATCACGGATGTTGTGGGCAAGTAATGGAGCTCTAAAGTTTACAGGTAATCTAAAACCCAACAGCAGGCCAAAAGCGATCATCATTTCACTGTAGCCGGAGAAATCGAGAAATAGCTGCAAGGTATAACCATAAATCGCAGCTAATATTTCCAAACTATGATATTGCATTGGATTAGCGAATACAGGATTTACCCATTGATCCGCAAGCCAACCTGCGATCCACCATTTTTTTATTAACGCTAAAACCAGAAGTATTAAAGCCAAGCTCGGTAATAAAATTTTACGGGGCTGATTCGTCGTTATCTGTGTACTCATTCCACAAGACTGGCCACTAATATCGGTCAACCCCTTTGCATTCTGAGCACGAGCGATAGGGCCGGCTGTTATTGTTACAAAGAATGAAAAATGCATTAAAAGTTGAATTAAATTAAATCTAGGACAATCTATTTCATTCCTATAACGACTAACCAAATAACTAATCGCTTGGAATGAGTAATAGGAAATACCTAAAGGTAAAATTAAATTTGCTGCCAATCCTGAATTATCTAAATTAAGTTTATCTAAAGATTCAGAAACTATCGGCTTAAAAAAATCATAATATTTAAAAATACTTAGCTGAATTAATGTTATTACAATTCCAGAAATTAATAATTTTTTCTTAAGTAAAACATAGCGATCCATTAATATGGATATTAAATAAATTATCAAACTAAAAATAAGTAAAATGGTGATAGCTAACACACCAGCCATCAAAAATACCAGCAAATAACTTGTAATAACGAGAATCAGATTCTGAATTTGAGGCTTATTCCTAAATAGCCAATAAATACCAAAAAATAGAATGAACGACAATGCAAATTCTATAGATAAAAAAGAAAACATCATTTCAATCAGTTACAAAAAATTACCCGAATATAACATTATTTTAAAAAATAAATTTATTAGATTTTATAATAAGTTGAATGAGTATTTTAGATAAGCTATTATTAAAAAGTAAACATGTATTCTTTTCCGAATTGGTCTGATACTTTCTGCACCCATTGCTCTATTTTATCAGCTGTCATGACTTGAAAATCTCGCCAATCATATTTCATCTGCTTCCATACCATTTCGATTCGATTTAACTCAGAGCTATAAGCTGGAATAAAATACAGATTCGTCGAAAAGTTATTTTTAAGCAGCTCTCTGTAATCAGCCATCTTTTTACTTCTATAAATCGAGGCATTATCAACAATAACAATCAATGGAAGGTTATACGTCTGTTTTACTTGTTGAGCTATTCCAGTTAAATAGGCATAAAACCAAGCGATGACCTTCTTTAATCGATTCAAACTCATACAATTCCCAACGTCGGCGTTGTAGCCTTATGGTTTCTGGGATACGTTCTTGTAGAGTGGCAACTTCCGCAACACTTTTACCTTCGGAAAGCCAGAGAATAGTTTGGGCACGTTGTCTTTCACGCCAATGTTTTGCATGTTTGGCAAGAAAAATGAGTCGTTCTCGCTGTTCTAAACTAACTGGTACAGAAACAATTCGAGGCATGTGTGAACACCTGTTAACTAAAAAACCTTTTCGCATGATTCGTTATTTTTATCAACTTAAGAATGGGTGTGAGTAATTATTGATTTTTCAACTATTATCCAAAATTGGTCAAAAAGCCTACTTCACGGTTGAGACGATGAATCATCAGAAATTTATGGGCATGTTGAGCAGATTTCCCCTGCCGCAGGTTCAGAATTTAGTGTACTCAAACCTGACAATGCGACAGGTAATTTCACCAAAGTGGTACAACGGATTTCTGTCCGTATTGCGATTGATCCAAATCAAAAAGGCATTGAAAAATTACGACCAGATATGTCTGTGATTAGCTCTGTAGATACTGACTCCTAATGTAAGACTGACATTCTCAATCAAATCCATTTACAATGTGATCAAATTCATTTCCCTTGTTCGAAAATGTTTGATCACATTGCTTTTCCCATCCCCTATCAAACATTAGCGCTTAGCAGTTCGGTTCAATTAACCATTAAGCGTTTGGATCTGATTCATCCTCAAATTTCAGGCAATAAATTTTTTAAGCTGAAATACAACTTACTCGCTGCACAACAACAAGGTTTGTCGCAAGTACTCACTTTTGGTGGTGCATTCTCCAATCATATTGCAACAACGGCTTATGCAGCTCAACGCTTTGGCTTTCAAAGCATTGGTGTAATTCGTGGTGAAGAACTTGCGACCAAAGACTTAAACCCTACCCTACAGACAGCACAAGATTTTGGCATGCAACTGCATTTTGTCAGCCGAGCCGAATATCGGCTACGCCATGATGTTGAGTATTTACAACAATTACAACGGCAATATCCTCAAGCCTTTATTATTCCAGAAGGTGGAACGAATGCACTTGCTCTGCAAGGAACACAGGAAATTCTGAGCGAAGATGACCGAAAGAATTATGATGTCATTTGCTGTGCCGTTGGAACTGGTGGAACAATTGCAGGACTGATTGAAAGTAGTTCAAATCAACAACAAATAGTGGGTTTTTCTGCATTAAAAGGGAATTTTTTACAACACGATATTCAACAGTGGACCACTAAAACCAATTGGAGATTAACCGATGCCTATTGTTGTGGGGGTTATGCGAAAACTACTGATGAACTACTACAATTTATGCAGCAATTTGAACAGCAATATGCAATTCCTTTAGAACAGGTTTATACCGCTAAGATGATGATGGGGGTGTTCGATTTAACTCAACATAACCACTTTCCAGCAAATACAAGGATTTTGGCGATTCATACAGGTGGGCTACAAGGCCGTTTAAAAACATAAATCACCAAAATCATTTTTATCATTCAACCTAGATGGATGTTATTGATTTACACAAAACCTCACCATTCCTGTAGCTGCGGGATTTAATACCCCAGTCAAGTTCCACTCCAATGAATCCCCGACATGATTGATATTACAACTATTACCATTCGGTGTTGAATTACAACTCATACTTCCGAAACTGGTGGCTATAGGTAAACTATCCTTAATTTTCACATTATTCAGCAGCTTGGTACTATTATTTTTATAAGTGATTTCATATTCTAAATGGTCGACATTATTTGCTTGATTCGTTACAGCAAATTGGTTTTGATCAGCCGACGTTGAAGGACAACTGGCAACTGTGCGTACCTTTTTAGTTAAGCTAAGACCCGCTTTACCAATCAATGTGACATCTTGTCGTTGAGTTGATTGACCCGTAATTGTCTGTGTTGGATTTGCCAAGATCACACTATAACTTGCCTCTAAGGTCGAAACATGCTGTGCACCTGCCATGACATTTGTAGGTGAATGAACACGTTGAACCAAACAAAGATCTACATTGGGTTGTAATGTATATGGATTCGCTACGGTTGGATTAAATACGGTTTCACCAGTATCCACATTCCCATTACAGTTCGTATCTTTATAAACCAAAGCTTGCCAAACTTGGTTATTAGCACTGTTGGGTTGTTGAGTAGACAACTGATTGAACTGAGTGATTTGTACTGGAGCTTGTGAATTGAGACGATGTGGATAATCTGTGACCTCTCCAGAAGCTATGGTGTGTTGCCCATCTTCAGTCAGTACGATATTCAGATTTGCATCACCAAAATTATTATTTGGATAACTGGTTGCTGTTGTCTTAGGGAGTGAAATCGTATCCGTACTTCGGTTATAGCTTCCGGTTGGACTCGCTCCGCTGACAGAACTATATTCGGACAAATTTGTTTGTACGATACAAAATGGATTGGTTAGAACGCTATCCTCAACTTTAAAACTATATTCTCCATTACTATTACTGATCGTCACAAAATTAAGCTCAAGACCAGCACAATTGGCAAGTTTGAGACGACTCCCTGCAATGCCGATTTCATTTGCATCTTGTACGGCATTATAAGCATTACTCAAGATATTATTGGTCGTTCCGCCATTATCGTTAAAAATACGCCCTGTAATCAGGACTAGTTTTTTTCGACTATTGGTTAAAGTACAAATAATCGCAGCATCATCATTATGAATCGTTAGCTTAAAGCCATTCAGTGCGATGTTGTTGCCTGTGCAAAGTAAACTACTATTATAATCTGCAGCATCACCTTTACTAAATGACTCAAGAATCGTTGCAGTTTTACCAATCATATTCGGCATAAGCACAACAGGCGTTCCATTAGTGCTATTTGCCCCTGTCTGATCAGCAACCGAAACTGCGGTGGTTGCATTGGTATCCAAGCCAATACTATTCACGATTACACTATCACCAGCGACTGCGTTATCCCATTTTTTTATCAATGTTAAAGTCGTGAGCGTATTGGTTAAGGTACATACGATTTCAGCACCAGAAAGGATACCACTTTTATTTAATGTAACTGTTGCATTGGTATAATTCGCAGTAACTGAACTGGCTGGCAATCCTGTGCAAACTGCATTGGTTAGACGGAAACCTGTTGGAATATTTGTTTCAGTAATCACAGCATCTGTTGATGGATTTGGGGTGGTAAAATACTGTGTTTCCCCCACAGTTTCAGTATCTTGAGCTGTAGTCGTAATTGAATGATTTGCGATACCATTATTGCCAGTAAAATCAAACTTACCCAATCCACCACGGCTAATTTTTTTAATAATTAAACTAGGCTTACTATTAATAAAAGTACACGTAATGTCAGCACCACCAGTAATTAAATAGGTGTAAGGAATCGTGATTCTATCGGTACTGAAATTACCAAATGTACCAATATTCCCTGTAATCAAACTATTTGAATCAACACAACTCGCAGATTTTAGTGCATAACCCGTCGCAATTGATGACTCTCTAATAACAACATCTGTTGCATTATTCAATACCGTTAAAACAGGCGATGCCCCCGTTCCAATATTAGGTGATCCTTGTAAACTTGTCGCAACATTACTGGAATTACTGGATAAATTAGTATTCGCAAAATCGAATGTTCCCGTTCCTCCCTGAGAAATTTTCTGAATCTTTACCGTTGGAAGTTTGGTATTCACAAAGTTACAGTTTAAATTTGGATTATTGCTAATATCGGCTGCTGTTAGAGTATAAACCGATCCTGATCGGCTACCGACAGAGTTGCCCGCTGTGTTACGACAACTGGCACCTGTTAAACTCCATCCCCCGCCAGTAGGTAGACTACTTTCATTAATCGTTATGCTACCTGTTCCTGTGACGACAAAAGGTTGCACACCAGTCAGCGTCGTATCACCATCAACCTGATATTCTTCACCCTGAGTCAATGTTGTAATCGAACCTGAAGTTTGGCTTGTACCAGTTAGTGTAAAACCGAAAGTACCTAAGCCACCTATTGTTGATTTTGTGAGTGTAATTAAAGCTTTTGCAATAGCAACTTGCACACTACTACTATTATCAGATGGGAAAATTTCAGTGTTGGCAGATGGTACACTCACTGTCGCAGTATTGGTGATGATCCCTGCGCTATTTGCTCTAGCTTGAATAATAAGCGTACAAGTTGCACCTTTGGGACCACTAAACTGCCCACTTAAATTATTGCCTGAAAAGCTTGCACTACAAGTGACCGCACCATTTGCTTTCGTTGTGCTGAGTATAGAAAGTGTATTGAAATTACTTGGTATTGCATCACTGAAGTTTGCCCGACTCGTATCACTGACTGCATTTTCACCTTTATTACTAATGACCAATTGATACTGAATGGTATCTCCTAAATTCATCGTCAATGAATCAGCTACAAAGCTTCCAGAAGTACCTATTCTTTGTTTCTTCTCTACTTTCAAATCCATATCTGTCGGCTGATCATCATCTTTAATTACATAGTTTGCGACACCGTTACCAGATGCTCCGCAATCATTTGATGACATAATATGAAAATCGTTACTTTGATTGATGGTTACATTAAATGTATCGTCAACTTCATTCACCAAATCATTAATAATTTCGACGGGAACCTCAAGAACATAAGGGGTCCCCGCACCGTAATTACCTTGTGGTATCGTCTTGGTAAAAGTGTTTGCAACTCCACCATTAATTTTATAATCGACACCTAATTGGGCTGTGCCATCATTCACATTAAAGACTAATGAAATACCCTCACTCGGTACATCACCGACCACAATAACCTTAAGCGGCTGCACTATACCGCCATTTTCAGGTACAACATAATTGGCTGAGCTAAACTCAATAATAGGTTTTACAATAATTTGTATCGCATCTAAAAAATTTCCGCTGGTGCTTGTTCCTGAAGTCGAATGGAATCCCATTGGCACTTACCCTGTTGCGCCTGTATAGGTAAATGTTCCACTATAGTCTGCCCAACGTGTAATTGTAGAACCCGTTGTCGCTCCTACACCTGATCCAGAACCACTGGATACAGAACACGTGCCTGACATGCAACTCGTGACTAGCCCATCCCCAGTTTTATTTGTCGATACCGTTGTGATCGTTTGAGCTCCAGCACGCAACAACATCGTATCGTTAGCAGTATTACGCCCATTATGACTAAATTTCCAAGATACAGACTCACCATTCACTAAACAGATATTTTGAGAAATAGTAGAAACAGCATCTGCATTTAACTCGACAAATTGATTGCCTTCCCGTGCTTTGATGGTGTTGGTAGGGGTTGTATTGGTACCATCAATATTTCTTGAGCCAGCCCACATTTCCATCAGTTGCCCTGAACCATTGGTTGAGATTGAACATGTGCCACTGAAGCCCTCATTTCCATATGGGTGTGTGGTTAACCAACCAGGTACACGTGTGCTACTAATATAGACACGGCAAACATTACTTCCTGTCGCAATGGTCGGCGTTTCAAAACCTAAATTCAGGTATCCACGCTGATAAGCAGCATTTGCAACAGAAATATTGAATATGCACAATAAAATTGCGACCGTGATTTTTGTAGAATAAGTACACTGTAATTTCAACAAATCAAATATTTGTAAAACCTTCATACCCACCATAACGCACCCCAAATTAAATTTGTAGCTTTGAATGGCTATAGAGTGCTATTAAAAAAACAAAAAGAATGCCTCTACATATTCATCCCCACAACATCAGACCGCCGCAAGAAACAACAAAATTATCTGAAAAATATCAAAATTTAATATCAAATAGAGACTGAAATCTTAATTTTATTTTACATCAGCACATGCTCATTTTTTATTACGCTAAAGATTATTTTTAAAAAACTGTACATTTTTTGTATCCAATAATCTAAACCACAGAGATCTTCATATCGATTACAAATAATTTGGGCATTATGAATTGTGCGTACTAAACTTCGCTTAAATCTTTTATAATCGCTCGCTTTTCGTCTACCGAGTAATCCTCATGGTTCATCAAGTTGATGTTGTTGTTTTAGGTGCAGGTGCATCAGGCTTGATGTTGGCTGCAGAGGCTGGTAAACGTGGACGTTCCGTTGTCGTATTAGAAAAAGCCAATAAAGTAGGTAAAAAGATTCTAATGTCTGGTGGTGGCAAGTGTAACTTCACTAACCTAGATGTTGAACCTTCAAATTATATTTCTGAAAATCCACACTTTGTTATTTCAGCACTCACTCGTTACACCAACTGGGATTTTATTGGTTTGGTCTGCGAATATGGTATTGAATATGAAGAACGTAAACACGGTCAGCTATTTACAATCAAAGGTGCAAAAGAAATCCTCGAACTTTTACTTGCAGAGTGCAATAAAGCGAAACGAGTTCAGATTCAGACCCATTGCGAAGCACAAAGCATAACAGCACAAACAGATTCAGGTTTTATCATTGAAACCAATCAAGGCACTTATCACTGTGAATCTCTCGTTGTGGCGACTGGTGGCTTATCTATTCCAACACTAGGAGGCTCTGGTTTTGGATATGAACTTGCACAACAGTTTGGACACCATGTTTATCCTACCCGTGCAGGTCTAGTCCCCTTCACCTTTTCAGACCATTTTAAAGAAGTCACAACACGCTTAAGTGGTAATGCTTTAGATGCAACACTGGTGAATGATCGCCATCAATTTACTGAAGCTTTGTTGTTTACTCATCGAGGCTTAAGTGGACCAAGTTCATTACAGCTCTCAAATTATTGGCATGTGGGTGAAAGCTTTAAAATTGATTTTTTCCCGAGCCAAGATTTAGTTCAATTCTTCAAGGAAAAGAAAAAGTCGCAACCCAAAGTTCTGCTCAGAACTTTGCTCAGTGAATTCACGGCGAAAAGTATCGTGCTTGAGCTACAACAACTAATTTGGGCGGAACAAAGTGAAAATGCGATTGGCAATTTTAGCGATTTACAACTAGAGCAAATTGCTGATCAATTGCACGCCTTTTCTGTTAAACCATCTGGAACTGAAGGATATCGTACTGCTGAAGTCACATTAGGTGGCGTAGACACTAGCGAAGTTTCTTCAAAAACCATGGAAAGTAAAAAGCAGAAAGGCTTATATTTTATCGGTGAAGTGCTCGATGTAACAGGTCATTTGGGAGGATATAACTTCCAATGGGCATGGTCTTCGGCTCAAGCAGCGGCTCAATTTGTTTAGTTCACTTAACTCATTAAGCCGATTGCTAAATAACACTAAGCATGATGATCTGAAGAGTTAGCAGCTTCTGTAGAAGATACTTTTTGAGTATTTTTAATTGGTTTTTCTTTAGCCGTATTTGATTTCGCAACAACAAATTTGTACGCACTCGCCAAAAAACCTACAGTAATACCTGCAATAATAATGGGTGCGAATACGCGATTTGGCCTCTTCATTTCACTCTCCTCTATAGAATTTTTATTTAGAGACTATTGATACTTTATCTATAAATGAATTGCTTTTCAGGTCAAGTTTTTGATTAATCCTATTAAACTACAGTCATATGTACCCTAAAATTCAGTTTTAGGTCTCGTTTTTCTAAAATATGCCCTAATCACGATATAGATAAAAACTCAATAATGTTTATACAAACAAAACGACCACCCTGCTTAGAGTGGTCGAATTGGTTCAAAAAATCAAAGATTATTTTTACTATTCATCTGAATAAGGTGGGGTCGGTGGTGTTATTGGTGGTACCGAATGACTTGGTGTGATTTCTTTATCTAACGGATTTGGCTGTTTCGCTTCATTCTCTGCCTTATCTAATAAACCTGTCAATAAGCGTTCTGCAGGTTGACGACCACCTAAACCAAATGCCAAGGCAAAAGCAACTGCAACTGAACCAAGCGTCAAACCAAAAGCCAAATTCACAATGGAATCCGCAATACCCATAGCTTTTAGACCCATCGCAATCACTAAGCCCATAATTAAAATACGAACTAGGTTTGCTAACCAACGTGAACTATTATATTCACCGCGTTGCACCACATTAGCCACGACATTGGCGAGCCAGAATCCAATCACCAAAATGACTGCACCCAATAAAATACTTGCGCCAAACTGAATAAACATCGCAATCAGCACACTTACTTGCTCTAAGCCAAGACGGTTCGCAGCTTCAGAGATTGCAAACAACATGGTAAAAAATACAATCAAATAACCGATCAGATCAGAAATACGTGTTTGTCCAAGAAATCGTTGCACATCCAGCTTCATTGGAATTTCATCAATTCCTGCCCCTGAAATAAGTTCAGCGACTAAACGTCCAACAAAACGAGAAACAATATAGGCAACGATTAGAATTAAACCAGCTGCAATAATTTGTGGAATTGCATACATAATTTCATTCAACATCGCTGTTGCGGGTTGAGAAATTGCTTGGATTCCTAAAGCTTCAAATGCTACAATCAACGCTGTGATGACAATAATTGCAAACACAAATGAGCCTAAAAATTTCGATATATTTGAGTTTTTAAATAATCCTACTTTTTCAGCTTGCGTTTGTAATCCCAAGCTATTACCTAATCCCTCGACAATACCGCGCACAATCTTGGCGAGAATATAACCTACAAAAAGGATCACACCCGCAACAAACAAATTAGGCAGATAAGCAATCGCTTCGTTTACCATGTTTTGTACAGGAATCAGCAGTCCTGTTAAACCTAAAATAGACAGCACAATTGGTAGAAATAGTAATAAAACCAACCAGTAAAAAATTTCTGCGATATTACTACTTAAAGCGTTAACACCAACTTCACTGCTTAGCTTCTCATCTAATTCTGTTCTAGATAATACATTGGTCAATCCAGCACGTACCAAACGCGCCACAATCCAACCAATAAATCCTACTGCAACGGCTGCAAATAAGTTTGGTATATAAGCAAGTACTCGTCCTACCATATTGCTAAACGGGTCACTTACACCACTAATATTTAAAACATTGAGTGAGCCAACCACAGCGAGAATCATAACAAACCAAAACACCAATTTAGAAACCAAGTTTTCAATATTGGGCGTACGACCAGTTACCGAAGATAACTTGTGATTGGTACCAACCTTTTGCAATAGCCGCTTTACACCTGCGGCAATGATTAAGGCAATAATCCAACCCACCAGTAAGATCAAAATTGCTGCAAAAATTGGATGAAATTGATCCCAGTAATACATGGCATCAAATCCCCCTCGATGCGAGGGATCATTAAAAAATTCATTCATGCGAGTTATCCTTATCTTGTATTTTTAAATCTTGATATAAATCACCCATCACTGTTTTATGTTGAAACACACAAACTATGAATGTTTATCACCTTAGTTTTTGTCGATTTTTGAATCAATCGACAGCATCACTAATACAACAAAAAGTCCGCATAATTTTGCAAAAAAGCTCATTGATTCACATCAATGAGCTTTTAGATAAATTGTTTTGGTCAAAGCCACTAAGCATTCAGAAGTACAGACTGCAGATTTGATATCATCACTTGAGCAGTTGGATTCGCTGAATGATCCGCGACCATATAAACAAGAAGTGCAATTAGGAAAACCCCCACAATGATCAACATATAAACGGGTAGTTTCTTTTTCTTTGCAATTTCCTCTCGACTCGCCACATGAGGTTGTGGCTTACTAAAATCATGCATCATAGCAGCCCTCATCCTTTTATTTGTTAGGCTTTTATCTTAGCAATACTCAATGTTGCATTGTGTGAAAAAGCTTCGGACTATCGTTGCAGTGTTTGCAGAACTCTACTTTTTTTATTTATTTTTTTGTTTAAAATATAGTCGGTTTTAGAATACGCTAAAAATAAGCTATACTAGTCGGCTTCGTTTCTCATATGTTTTGCTTTATGTCCTATAGTCAACAAAGTGTTTCTCTTGATTTAGACACGGATGTTACGCATCAATGTTTTTTACATCACACACGTGATGAACATTTAATAGGAATTATTGAGTTCAATAAGCCAAGCTATATCTTAAAGTGGGGAGATTTAGAATACTTCCGTCGTCGCACTGAAGAATTCTCCGTCATGCCTTTACCTGATTGTGTAAATGCAATGATTATCGATATTCGAAATGTACAACCTTTTTTAGACAATGAAGTGCCTATTTTACCTTGGCGCCTACTCGAAGAAGATTGCCCTGTTCGCCTTGTTGTTCCTCAAGACCGTTTGGAACATTATATCGGTATTTTTGAACCGACATGGCTAAACACCGATGTCGATACTGCAATTCAAGAAATCCGTGAATTTATGGATATGTTTGTACATTAAGACATATCCATACCATACGACTACCAATAATTCTCTACTGCAATATTACCTTCACCACGACGATTCATCGTTAAACCTCGTTGTTTAAGTGCCTCTTTTGTATCCTCAACCATCTGAGGATTACCACACAACATCACATGACTACTGGCAGGGTTCAAAGCTAATCCTGCTGCTTTTTCTAATTCGCCATTACCAATTAAAATTGGGAGTCGATCATGTAATGCGGCTTTAGGATCACGGGTAACAATTGGAATGAATTTAAATCCAGAATGCCCTTCACCAAATGATGCTGCGATTTCTTCAATACGTTCTACATAAGCCAACTCGGACTCTGTGCGAACGCTATAAACTAGATGAATATGTTTATATTTATTCCAAGTTTCAAAGTCTTGTAACATGCATAGAAATGGTGCAAGTCCAGTACCAGTCCCCAATAGCCAAAGATCTTGTGGTAAAGGTTGTTGATACCGAGCCAAAGTCAAATAACCATAAGATATTTTATCTAAATAAAGTTCATCACCAACTTTAAGGTGTTGCAAATTTGACGTAAATGCACCATCGGGAACAACAATCGAAAAGAATTCTAAAGTTTCATCAAAGGGCGAAGAAACAACAGAATAAGCTCTTACAACTAGCTCACCGCCAACCATTAAACCAATTCGCGCAAACTGCCCTGCTGTAAATTTAAAATGAGCAGGTCGGGTCATGGTGAAACTAAAAAGATTGTGAGCCCAACGATGAACAGATAGAACTTTTTCTACGCTAAATTTTTCAATTGACATGATTTGAACGTGGCACGAAACAGTAGGCTCATGTTAGCATGATCGAATAATTGATGGATACTCAAAACATTAAGGCTATTAAACATGCGCATGACCTTACGCCAATTGGCTGTTTTCGTGGCGGTTGCACAAGAAGGAACAGTAACCAAAGCGAGTGATGCTGTCAGACTGACACAAAGTGCAGCAAGTATGGCTTTGGCTGATTTAGAAGATGGCTTAGGTGCGCCTTTATTTGACCGTTTAGGTAAGCGTTTACAACTGAATGATTTGGGGCGTTTTTTATTACCTCAAGCCTTAGAAATTTTGGGTCGCTGCGAATCCTTTGAACAAGCTGCTAAAGGTGAACTGCAAAGCATTGATTTACGTTTAGGTGCAACCTTAACGATCAGTGATTATTTAATGCCTGATCTGATGGCTGAATTTTTACAGCATCATCCTCAAGCCCATCTTCAATTACAAGTCGGCAATACTCGCCAAATGATTGAAGCAGTGAATCAATTTCAGCTTGATTTAGCCTTGATCGAAGGTTCGTGTCATTTGCCTCAATTGCAATGTATCCATTGGCGAGATGATGAGCTTGCAGTCTGCTGTGCACCTGATCATCCTCTAGCAAAGTTAGATCGCCCAATTACACCAGCAGATTTCCATGAGGTTGAATGGATTTTACGTGAAGAAGGCTCAGGCACACGTGAAGTTTTTGACAATGCGATTTTACAAGATCTACCAGATGCCAATATCCGTTTAACCCTCGGTCACAATGAAGCCATCCTGAAAATTGTTGCCAATGGTCTGGGGATGACTTGTGTATCACGGCTTGCGATTGAACCGCTTCAGGAAAAAGGGCAATTGGTTATTCTTAATACACCTTATTGGCAATTAACTCGCCCATTGTACATGTTGGTGCATCGTCAAAAATACCAAGGTCCTGGACTCAAAGCCTTTTTACATTTTTGTGAAGATCAGGTTTAAACCTGATCTTTTTTATCTTCCAAATTGTTGTTCACATGGTTCACCATCATTATTTCCATCCATTTTCACATTTGGACAATTTCTTAAAAAGAAGACAGCCTCTTCATACGAACGCATTTGAGAACAGTGAGTTCGCCCATCACAACTAAATTGGGTTTGCGCGGTGGCAGCTTGCTGTTCTAATCGTTTTTGATCATGGTGTATTGCTGGTGTTGGTATTGCTTTTAAAGCTTGCTCCGTTTTTTCAGATAACTTTACTTCTGCTTTAAATTTATCTTTATCTTGCACAATAAGAAATTTCAGTAATTCGCCGACTTTTGGCTCACCGCCTGCTGTGGGAAAATCGGTAATATGAAAGAAGATATCTGCCTGCCCTTCAAGCGCTATAAAGCCAAACCCTTTTTCTGAATTATATTTTTTAATTTTACCTTCAACAAACATATTTTCTTTTCTCATTTGCAAAGCCTAATAGATCAATATGGAGATCAAGAAAATTCTCTCCATATTTTATTTAGATGATTAACGTCGAAAGTTTGATAACAATTCTGATGTAATCGATTCATTATGAGCCAATATTTTATTTTTTTTAGTTTTTGCAGGATTCGGATCTACACGTTCAATTTGTACTGCTTTAAATTTTCCATTATTTTCTAGAGCTACAAATTTTACTTTTTCATTCCGTTTCGGCTCACCTTCCGATGCAGGAAAATCTGAAATATGAAAAAAGATCTCGCCTTCAGTAGTTGCAATAAAACCAAACCCTTTGTCTGGATTATATTGTTTAACTTTTCCCTGATAAAATTCTTTCTTCATGACATTCACCTAATTTTGCAAGTACTGTATTTCAGTATATAAAAAAAGAGACTTTAAATCCTCCCCTGAAAACAGTACGGTTGGATTAAGTCTCTGTTTTAAGCATATTTTCAAAAATTAATCTTTTTGAACACTACCAAAAATCTTATCACCCGCATCACCAAGACCTGGAACGATATAACCATCCTCATTCAAACCTTGGTCAATTGATGCCGTATAGATACGTACGTCAGGGTGCGCAGCTTCTACTTTTGCAACACCCTCAGGTGCAGCAACCAAAACCATAACACGGATATCTTTACAACCACTTGCTTTAAGTACATCAATTGCCGCAATAAGTGAATTACCCGTTGCCAGCATTGGATCAATAATCATCGCTAAGCGATTCGCAACATCAGGTACTAATTTTTTATAGTAAGTACGAACCTCTAAAGTCGCCTCATCACGCTCTAAACCCAATACACTCACTTTGGCACTTGGGATCAAGCTCAGTACGCCTTCAAGCATACCAATTCCAGCACGCAAGATAGGAACAATGGTAATTTTCTTGCCTGCGATACGTTGAGTCGAAACTTTACCTGCCCAACCATCAATTTCATGATCCACAACAGGTAGATCCTTAGTCGCTTCATAAGTCAGTAGCATCGTGACTTCTTGCGCCAATTCACGGAAGTTCTTTGTGCTAATGTCTGAACGGCGTAATAAACCAAGTTTATGACGAATAAGCGGATGGCGAATTTCTTGAATCGACACGAGTAACTACCTAACTAATATTAATCTTTGAGTATTATAGAGTGTTTTTTTACTCTTCATTAAAAAAAGCCCCCAAATTTTGGAGGCTTTTTTGTACAAATCAGATGATCGGATGATTACTGTTGCTGAGATAACATGAAATGTAATGGAGAAAGAATCTCTGATTTCAATGCTAAATTGATCATTGGGTCTGGGTAGATACCAAGTAATAATACAAGCAATGCTGCACCAAGTACCATGATACCACCAACTTTAGTTCCCCAATGTGCATCTGCATCAATACGTGGTACATCAGGTGGAGTCATATACATCACCACCATGACACGTAAGTAGTAATACAAGCCAATACCACTTCCGACAACAACCATTGCAGCCAAGAACCAATGTTGAGTTGTTACAGCAGCCATTATCACAAGGAATTTACCAATAAAACCTGCAGTTAATGGAATCCCTGCTAATGACAACATCATCACCGTTAATGTTGCAGTCAAGATCGGACGACGCCAGAACAAACCACGGTAGTCTGCAAGACTTTGTGCTTCATCAACGTTGTTATATGGACTAGACATTAACGCAACTGCACCAAATGCACCGATTGTGGTGAGTACATAAGTAATCACATAAACCGTTACACTGCCTAAACTTGCATAAGTCATACTAATCAAAGCAATCAACAAGTAACCAAAGTGTGCAATTGATGAATAACCAAGGATGCGTTTTAAGTTAACTTGACGTACTGCAAGTAAGTTACCGACCAAAATTGATAACACAGCAATGACTGTCAAAACAGTCACTATTGATTCAACTAAGATTGCACCAGAACTTAATAAGTAACGTACAAATAAACCAATCGTTGCAACTTTGGCAGCTGTAGCTAAGAATGTCGCCATAGGTGCTGGTGCACCTGCATATACATCAGGCGTCCATTTATGGAATGGTGCAAGTGAAAGCTTAAATGCAACAGCAAAGATAATGAGACCTAAACCTAATAGCACCATTGGTTGCTTGATCGCAGTCATCAAAGCTTGAACAGAATCATAGAATGACAATGAACCTGTATACGCATAGATATATGCCATACCCATCAACAACATCGCAGATGCAGTTGCTGAAAGTACAAGATACTTAATTCCCGCTTCTAAAGATTGGCTACGTTGATGCGTGTAAGCCAACATACCGTACACAGGAATTGACATTAATTCTAAGCTGATAAAGAACGAAGCATAATGAGAGCTAGCAACCATCAACATCGCACCTGCTACAGAACAAAGTAACAAGATATAAAGTTCTTCACGATTATCTTTATACGTTTCAATGTAGGCATGTGAAAGCGTGCTACAAGCCAAAGCAGCAATCAAAATCAGGAATTGGTAGAGCATGGTAAATGGATCAACCATAAACATGCCCATCACGTTCGCAGGAACAAAGTGTCCACTAAACATGGTGTATGCAATAAAAATTGCAGAAAGGTTTAAACCGACCACCGTCGTTGTTGCGACAAGATTATGATTGCGTTTAATCGCAATTAATAACATCACAACAACAGAGGTCAATGCCACAATCATCACTGGGACAAGCGGCATAAGCTCAGAAAAAGAAAGTGTGAAGTTCATGGTTTATCGCATCTCCACTTGTTCAAGTTGAGTTGCAGTCTGTTGAACAGTTTCAACAACTTCTTGTACTGGCATATAACTATTGACTAACCACTGCATGCTTGAATGTGACATATCCAAGAATATCTGTGGGTAAAGTCCTAACCAAAGTAAACCAATCACACAGATCATCAAAATGCTCACTTCACGTACTGATAAATCTTTCAGTGGACTCGGATAGTGTTGCTTTTGTTCAGCATTTGGTTCCCCAAAAAGTGCTTTGTGAATCAGAATCAGACCGTAAAGACCTGCAAATACTAAACTTACTGCAGCAATGATTGTGAATGCAGGATAAGCTTTGAATGAACCCATAAGAATTAAGAATTCACCAATAAAGTTACCTAGACCAGGTACACCGACAAGTGCTGCAACAAAGAACATCAAGAAGAATGGTAAATATTGCAGTTGACCACGAAGACCACCCATTAAGCGTAGATCACGTGTGTGTAAACGCTCATACACTTGACCCGACATAATGAACAATGCAGCAGATGACAAACCATGTGCCAACATCATGATCATCAGACCTTGGAAAGTCAGAATATTACCTGCATAAATCGCAAGTAAAATGAAACCCATGTGTGAAATAGACGTATACGCAAGCAGACGTTTCATGTCTGTTTGTTGGTAGGCCAAGAATGCACCGTAGAAAATACCAATTAAACCCAAAATGATTGCAATATCAGCAAACTGAGCTGACGCTGCTGGGAAGAATGGAATTACGAAACGAAGTAGACCGTACGCTGCTGTCTTAATCAAAATACCAGCCAAGTCCACAGAACCCGCTGTTGGTGCTTGTGCATGCGCATCAGGTAACCAACCGTGTAATGGGAATACAGGTAATTTAACTGCAAAACCAACAAAGAAACACAACATAAATGCATATGCAACTTCTGGTGGTAAGTGGTTTGCAACAGCCAATAAGTAGCTGTAATCAAAACCAATCATACCTGTCATCATATATCCATAGACCACTAAGCCTAAGATACCGATTAACATGATCAAACCAGCAATTTGTGTATATAAGAAGAATTTAGTTGCAGCATAAACACGTGAACGACCATTCGAGCCTTTATGACCCCATAACGCAATCAAGAAATAGATTGGTACAAGCATCATCTCCCAGAAGAAGAAGAACAAGAATAAGTCAATTGCAAGGAATACACCGATAACCCCACCTAAACTCCAAAGGAGGTTTAAGTGGAAGAAACCAACATTCTTTTGAATTTCACCCCATGAACAACCAACAGCAAGTACACCAAGTAATGCTGTAAGTAAAACCATGAGTAGAGATAAACCATCCACAGCCAAGTGAATGCTAATCCCTAAAGTCTGAATCCACGGGAGATGGAATTCAGCAGCCCACGTTGGGACTTTACCGCCAAACTCGTAGCTATATCTACCAGTTTGCCATAGTGCAATACCCAAACCAAAGGTAATGAGCATACCAATCAAGGCAATCCAGCGTGGCAAATGTTGGTCAAATTTATCAACCAACCAACAAATAAAACCAGCAATGAAAGGAACTAAAATCAGTGCGGGTAAAATTAAATTATTTTCCATTTTATTTCCCCACAACCTGAATCACGATCAAGATCATCAATAACACCACTACACCGAGTGACATGCTTGATGCGTATTCACGCAATGAACCTGTTTGACGCGAACTTGTAAAGCTATTACCACCTTTCACAAGTGCAGGGAGTACTAACCATAAACCATCAATTGGATCACGACCTAAGATTTTCGCAATCAATAAATATGGTTTTACAAAAACGATGTCATACAAAGCATCAAAACCAAATGCGGTACGGCAAATATGCGCTAAACCAGAACCCAAAGACGTTTGAGCAAATGATTTAACCGCACCATACGCAAAGGCAAATAAGAAAATACCAACAACCAAACCAACAAGGGCAACACCACTGGCTAAATGTTCTGCATGTGCAACCGCTTCTTCTAAAGCTTCAGGAACAACAAAGCTTGGAATACTTGCAGCAGTCAACAATTTCGCAACAGGTGCTTGTAAGAAATAACCAATACCTGTTGATAAGGTCGCAAGAATTGCAAGCGGTGCCCAGTAAGTCACGCCATGAATGGCATGTGCATGGGTTTTTTCTTCGCCAAAGAATACCACCCAGATTAAACGGAAGGTATAGATAGACGTTAAGAATGCGCCAGCAACACCTACCCAATACAACGTGTTATAAAGTGGAAGGTTTGCAATCGTAGACTGTGCATATACTGCACCTAAAATCGCATCTTTAGAGAAGAAGCCAACTGTTACGATTGGAAGTGCAGCCAATGCGCCACCACCGATGACGAAACACCAGAATACAAATGGAATCTTTTTACGTAATCCACCCATTTTGAAAATGTTTTGTTCGTGATGACATGCAAGAATTACGGCACCCGAAGAAAGGAACAATAACGCTTTGAAGAATGCGTGAGCAAGCATATGGAACAAACCAGCCTGATACGCCTCAGCACCCACCGCCATAAACATATAACCGAGCTGACTCATGGTTGAGTAAGCCAAGATACGTTTGATATCGGTTTGAACCAATGCAGCAAAACCAGCTACAAGTAAGGTTACTGCACCTGTAATCGAGATGAACTGCATTACTTCTGGTGCCATTTCCATCACGGAGAACATACGGCAGCATAGGTAGACACCCGCTGTCACCATCGTTGCAGCGTGGATCAATGCAGATACTGGTGTAGGACCAGCCATCGCATCAGCTAACCAAGTTTGTAATGGAATTTGCGCTGATTTACCTGCCGCACCTAAGAACAACATCAATGCTGTCCAAATCGACAATGATGAGCTTTGCGTCATCACAGTCGCTGCATGCTCAACAATGTACTGTGTATTCAACGTACCAAACTGTTGATAGAGCAAGAACAATGCGATGAGTAAGAAAACATCACCCACACGTGTTACGGTGAATGCTTTGATTGCTGCCCAACCATTTGCAGGGTTTGAATAGTAGAAACCAATCAAGAGGTATGAACACAGACCTACGCCTTCCCAACCTAAGAACAATAACGCCAAGTTATCGCCGAGTACCAACAACAACATGCTGGCAACGAACAAGTTGAAATAAGAGAAGAAACGTGCGTAATCTTCTTCACCACGCATATACCATGAGGCAAAGATGTGAATCAGGAAACCAACACCTGTGATCATACCAGTCATCAATAATGACAAACCATCGAGGTGCAAGCTGATGCCTGGCTCAAAACCGCCAACACTGAACCACGTCCATAAGTGTTGAACAAAAATAGTTTGGCCACTGCTGGTAAATGCAAGGCCAGCGATTAAAGCAAATAAGGCAGATAAACCAACTGAACCGACACCAATAATGGCAGCGACATTTTCAGACAGTTTGTTACGCCCTGCCGCTAACAGGATAAAACCAATGAGCGGGAATAAAACGGTTAAATATAATGTACTCATCCGCGCATCTCACTAGCAGCATCCACATCCAAGTGATGGAAGCGATGATAAAACTGAAGGACGATCGCAAGACCAATACACGCCTCTGCCGCAGCAAGCGTTAGGATCAAAATGAACATCACTTGTCCATCTGGTTGAGCCCAAACACTACCTGCCAAAACAAATGCCAATGCAGCAGCATTCATCATCACTTCAAGGCTCATTAGCATAAATAATAGGTTGCGTCGCACCATTACACCGTAAAAACCGAGTGCAAAAAGGATGGTTGCAACAATCAAACCATGTTCTAAAGGGATGTGTCCCATTATTCTTTATCCTCTTCTGCACTTGGTTCACGTTTGCCAAGGTGATATGCAGCAACTAAGGCTGCAAGCAATAACATCGCGGCAACTTCTACCAATAATAGATAGTGAGTAAATAATGCTTGACCGACTGCTTTAGGACCTAGAATTTCTGTACCTAATGGTGCAGAAATTGTGGTGTATTCTCCACCCAACATCCAAACCAAAACCAAGCCCAATAAGAAACTCATTAATGCAGGATATGCCCATGCATCAGAAGTTAACCATTTACGTTCTTGTTCAACCGTATCTTGTCCAAGGTTCAACATCATGACCACGAAGACGAACAACACCATGATTGCACCGGCATAAACAATAATCTCAAGTGCACCCGCAAAAGGCGCACCCACGATCATGAAAATACCAGCAACAGCAAGTAAAGAAACGATTAAACTTAAAAGAGCATGTACGGGATTCGTATTTGTCACAACACGTATTGTCGATACGATGGCCACAAGTGCCATCAAATAAAATGGCCACATCATGGTAATAAGCTCCGTACATCAACTGGTGCACTTTCTTTTTGTGCCTGACCTTTTTCCTTACCATTTACTGCCATACCAGTGACACGGTAGAAGTTATAGTCAGGATATTTGCCTGGGCCAGAAATCAATAAGTTTTCTTTTTCATAAACCAAGTCTTGGCGTACATATTCAGCAAGTTCAAAATCTGGAGTCATCTGAATTGCAGTTGTAGGACAAGCTTCTTCACACATACCGCAGAAAATGCAGCGTGAAAAGTTGATACGGAAAAATTCTGGATACCAACGTCCATCTTCTTTTTCCGCTTTTTGTAATGAAATACAGCCAACAGGACATGCAACCGCACACAGGTTACATGCCACACAACGCTCTTCACCATCTGGATCACGCGTCAAGATGATACGACCACGAAAGCGTGGAGGCACAATTTGTTCAGCTGGTACTTCTGGATATAAAATCGTGTCACGTTTACGTGTTACATGGCTAAACACCATCCACAACGAACGAACAATCGATCCAAATCCAGCTAGAATTTTATACATTTTGTACTCCTTGCTGTCCTAGGCCTGATTCATCAGAATCACAGCACCAGTCACTAACAAGTTGACCAACGCCAATGGCAAACAAACTTTCCAACCAAAATTCATCACTTGGTCATAACGTGGACGCATTAAAGAACCACGCGCCAATACAAACATCATTACAAAGAATGCTGTTTTAATCACAAACCAAAAAACTGGTGGAACAAATGGAATTTCTAAGTTAAATGGTGCAAGCCATCCGCCGAAGAATAACGTTACGATCAGTGCAGAGATTAAAACCACGTTTACGTATTCCGCAACGAAGAACATCCCCCACTTCATCCCACCATATTCAACGTGATAACCTTCCGCCAACTCTTGCTCAGCTTCTGGTTGGTCAAATGGATGACGATGCGTCACTGCAACACCAGCAATAACAAAGATAATGAAACCAATGAATTGTGGAATAACAAACCAAACATCACGTTGAGCTTCAACGATTTCACGTAGGTTGAATGAGCCTGCAATCGCAACCACACCCATCAATGAGATACCCAAGAACACTTCATAAGAAATAGTTTGAGCAGCAGAACGAAGACCACCGAGTAACGAGTATTTGTTGTTAGACGCCCAACCACCAAACAGCACTGCATAAACTGCAATACCCGCCATTGCCATAAAGAACAATAGACCGATACTCATATCCGCAACGCCCAGTGTAGGACTTACTGGGATGACCATAAACGAAAGTACCGCAGTTGCCATCGCAACTGCTGGTGCTAAACGAAAAGTCAGCTTGTCGGCAAACTTTGGTGTCCAGTCTTCTTTGAACATGATCTTGAGCATGTCGGCAACGATCTGAAACATACCACCCGGACCAACACGGTTTGGACCATAACGGTCTTGCCATAACGCCAAGAGACGACGCTCAATAAATGACATTAATGCAGCAACCAAAACCACCACCAACAGGATCACAACTGCTTGAATCACTGAATAAGCGATTGGCCAGTTCTCAGCCCAAAGTGGCGTTTGACGTATAATTTCTTGATTCATGAATTACACTCCTACTGCCACAGACACAGGCTCTGCCAATGAAACGGTTGGTGCTAGACCAATTGGATAACCAATATAGCCTGTTGGTAAATATTCGATGACTTGTACAGGTAAGCTGATACTCGTTTCGCCTGCTTTTACGGTAATACGTTGACCATCTTGAACATTTAAGCGCGTCGCATCTTGTTCACCCAGGGCAAACATCGCTTCAGGAATACGTGATTCCATTGCTGGTGTTTTAATCGTGAATTCACCAGAACCAAAGATATGGTGCATTGGCACAAGACGGAAGCTTTCAGGATTCACAACCACGGCAGTCGGTGCAACATAGCTACGTGCAGGACGTTTTGCTAAGCGATCGAATAAACGTACACCCGAATCACCACCTTTTAAGTGACCACCGACTTCATCTTGGTACTTGTTCCACGCTTGTGGCGAGTTCCAACCCGCAGCCCATGCGAAAGGTACTAAAGACGATGCTGTCTGATTACCCACATAACCTTCCATAGAGAATGTTAATGCTGAGTCTGGATCGGTTGGTTGTTTTGGCTCGTGAATCGATAACGGCGCACGCATTGCAGTACGACCTGAGTAACGACGTGGCTCACGTGCAATTTTCAAACCATGAACACGATAACCTGCATCTGGTGCAACATCTTGAATCGCTTCAAGTACTGGAACATTCTTCACGATGTCATCAATTACATCATCAAGCAATGTCCAATCAACTGCTTTACCTTTAAGACCTGTCTCAACAGCATGTAACCAACGCCATGATTCTTTGATCGCATATTCAGGCTTGTAGTAGCTTGGGTCATACACTTGATAGAAACGTTGTGCACGGCCTTCTTGACTCACTACAGTGCCATCACCTTCAGCAAAACTTGCTGCTGAAAGAACAATGTCTGCAAGCTTCACGGTCTCAGTTTCGCTGTGATCCAATACGATCACAGTTTCAGCTTTATCAAGCGCAGCTTTTACTTGAGCGACTGGCAAACGACGAGTTAGGTCATTTTCAACCACAACTACGGCATCATAGTCTTGTGCAAAAGCTTGTTCTAAACTTAAACCACCGAATAATGCTAAGCCCATTGAGTTCACTTCAGGAACAGTAAACGACAGCCCTGCATTTTCGCCGAGATTTAAAGCGACTTGAGCCGCAGCTTCCATGATCGCAGGATCTTGTAAACTCGTACCAGAAATAATCAAAGGCTTTTTCGCTGCTTTCAAGGTATCTGCAATGGTTTGCGCAAATGCTTTTGCATCATCAGCCAAACCAGAAAGCGCTTCGCCTTTAACAGCAGCCGCAACCGCAAAACCTAAACGTGCGATGTCATTTGGCGATGCAACGACTTCACCCGTTGCCACATCTGCTAAACGTGTTTGCGTTGCAGCAAGAATATAAATCGGTGATTTTGCTTCTTGGCCAATACGTTGCACAGGCTCTGCTAACCAGTCAGGAGTACGCGTTTTCGCAGCCATTTCTTTCGCTTTATTTTTCGCAGCTTGGCGAACTGATAAAGCCATACGTGGTGCTGTTTGCGTTAAGTCTTCACCCAAGATCAACACCGCATCGTAACTTTCAATTTCACGCATATTCGGGTTGTAAATACCCTGTGTTTGCATGATTGATGCAGCTAATTCAACCAGATTTTGCTCTTTTTGAGACATACCTGTTGAATAATTGGCTTGACCAACAAGTTGGCGAAGTGCGTAGTTTGATTCCAAGCTTGCACGAGGAGAACCGATACCTAGAACTTTCTTACCTTTAAGCTGTGCAATTACTTGATCAAGTGCCTGATCAACACTCACAGTTGCAACAGTTTCACCGTTACGGAATTGAGGTTGGCGTGGACGATCTGCGCGATTCACATAACCTGTACCGAAACGACCTTTATCACACAAGAAGTATTGATTTACTGAACCGTTGAAACGGTTTTCAACACGACGGATTTCGCCATAACGCTCACCCGGTGAGATGTTACAGCCCGAAGAACAGCCATGACATACGCTCGGAGCATATTGCATGTCCCACTTACGGTTATAACGTGCTGAATGCGTCTTATCAGTAAATACACCAGTCGGACAAACTTCAGTCAAGTTACCAGAAAATTCAGACTCTAAAGTTCCTGACTCTGGACGACCGAAATAAACACGTGATGCATTGGCATAGACACCAAAGTCCGTACCACCCGCATAATCTTTGTAGTAACGTACACAACGATAGCATGCGATACAGCGGTTCATTTCATGTGCAATAAACGAACCCAGCTCTTGGTTATGATGGGTACGCTTCGTGAAGCGATAACGACGACGATCGTGTTGCGTCATCACCGTCATATCTTGTAAATGACAGTGACCACCTTCTTCACAGACTGGACAGTCATGTGGGTGGTTGGTCATTAAGAATTCGACGATTGATGCACGAAAATCCGTTGCTTCTTTGTCTTCAATCGAAATGTAAGTATTGTCAGCGGCTGGTGTCATACAAGACATGACTAAGCGCCCACGTGTATCTTCCGCATTATTATATTGCGTAACAGCACATTGACGACAAGAACCAACAGAACCTAAGGATGGGTGCCAACAAAAATACGGGATGTCGATACCAAGGCTGAGACATGCTTGTAGCAAGTTTTCAGAGCCATTGACTTCATACGATTTTCCATCGACATGAATTGTAGCCATAGTCGAATTCCTTAAGCTTGTTCTACGTCAAGAGCAGAAGCATGGGTTTTAACCTTTGCTTCAAACTCATGGCGGAAATATTTTAATGCGCCCATAAGCGGCTCCATCGCACCCGGTGCGTGAGCACAGAAAGTTTTACCGATCCATAATTTACGAGTCAGTTCTTGTAAATGATCGATATCTTCTTTCTTACCTGTACCTGTTTCGAGTGCTTTCAGCGCTTTGACTGCCCAAGGTAAGCCATCACGGCACGGTGTACAGAAACCACATGATTCACGTGCAAAGAACTCTTCTAAGTTACGCGTTGCAGAGACCATACATTGGGTTTCATCAACCACCATCAACAAACATGTTCCTAAACGTGAACCTGCTTTCATGATGCTTTCAGCGTCCATTGGAAGGTCAATATGTTCAGCCGCCAAGAAATCTGTTGATGCGCCACCCGGTAACCATGCTTTCAGTGTTAGACCGTCACGCATACCGCCCGCATGATCTTCAATCACTTCGCGCGCAGTTGTACCAAAAGGAAGTTCCCAAAGCCCTGGGAATTTCACCTTACCTGATGCACCATAAATTTTCGTACCTGGATCTTTCGACTTATGCGCAGAAAGGTTGATATACCACTCTGGCCCACGCAACATAATTGCAGGCAAGTTATTATAGGTTTCGACGTTGTTGACAATCGTTGGACGACCCCATGCACCAGCAACTTGTGGGAATGGTGGTTTAGTACGCGGATTGGCACGACGACCTTCAAGTGAGTTAATCAATGCAGTTTCTTCACCACAGATATAACGCCCTGCACCCGTGTGAACATACATCTCAAAGTTCCAACCAGTACCGAGGATGTTTTCACCCAAGTAACCTTTGGCACGAACTTGCTCTAATGCTTCATTTAAGTATTGAGCTGCTTCGATGTATTCACCACGAATGAAGATATAACCATGCGTTGTTTCAAGGGTATAAGCTGCGATCAACATACCTTCGATCAATTGATGTGGAAGTTTTTCCATCAACAAACGGTCTTTAAAGGTACCTGGTTCCATTTCATCAGCATTACAGATCAAATAACGTGGACCTGAATTGTCGTTTGGCGCCATCAGTGACCACTTGATCCCTGCTGGGAAGCCTGCACCACCACGACCTTTAACTGTCGCAGCTTTAATCACGTCAAGTACATCTTTTGGTGGCATGCTGAGCGCTTTTTTGAAGCCTGCATAACCTTCTAAAGCTTCGTATTCATCAGCATTGCGTACCGCATCTTGCTTACTCAAACGCCAAGTGAGTGGATGAGTTTCTGGATTACCGTCGCCATAAATTGGTTTTGGTTCAGTATTCATACATACTTCTCCAATAACTGTTTAACTGATGACACATCCACTAAACCGTGAGTATCTTCATCAATCATTAACGTTGGACCTTTATCACAGTTGCCTAAACAGCAAATTGGGAGCAAGGTGAAACGACCATCTGCTGTGGTTTGTCCATACTGAATGCCTAACTCTCGCTGAAATGCTTCTGCTAAAGTTTCTGCACCCATCAAGAAGCATGCAATTGAGTCACATAACAAAATCACATGACGACCTACAGGTTGGCGATAAATACGGTTATAGAACGTTGCTACACCCTCTAAATCTGCCACACTTATTGTCAATAATTGCGCAATTGCATTCATTTGAGCGTCATCTACCCAGCCATTACGACGTTGTACGCATTTTAATGCATCCAATGATGCCGCACGTGGATATGGATAGTGATCAATATGGTGTTCAATCTCATGGATTTCTTCAGCAGTCAAAATCCCTTCAACATTCACACGAGGTTTTTTATCAGTCAAAATCATCATAATCGTTTACCCCTAGCGATCCACGTCAGCCATAACCACGTCAATGGTCGCCAAATAAATGATCAAGTCAGAAACCAAACTGCCATTAATCACAGAAGGCATTTGCTGCAAATGTGTGAAGGTCGGTGTACGAATACGAGTACGGTAACTCATCGTCGACTTATCTGAAGTCAAGTAATAAGTACTCGCACCTTTCACCACTTCAGTCATAAATGATGACTCACCTGCAGGCATGACAGGACCCCATGACACGCTCAAGAAGTGCGTAATCAAGGTTTCAATATCTTGTAATGTCTTATCTTTCGGTGGTGGAACTGCCAATGGATGATCCGCTTTATATGGACCAGAAGGCATATTATCCAAGCACTGTTGAATGATTTTTAGTGATTCAGTGATTTCACGGAAATGCACTAAAACACGCGCATATGCATCGCCTTCATACTCAACTGGAACATCAAAGTCGAAGTTCTCATAACCACTGTATGGACGATATTTACGAACGTCAAAGTCAATACCCGTTGCGCGTAAACCAGTACCCGTTACACCCCAAGCCAACGCAGATTTAGCGTCGTATTGGGCAACATTGCGGGTACGACCAATAAATACTGAGTTTTTAAGTGCCGCAGTGTAGTACTCGTTCAAACGTTTTGGCATCCACTCTAGCAATTCTTTAACAAGTTTTTGCCAGTTGTTTGGAAGGTCATGCGCCGTACCACCGATACGGAACCATGCTGGATGCATACGGTAACCCGTGATCGCTTCTACGATGTCATAAACTTTTTGACGGTCTGCGAACATATAGAATACAGGAGTCATACCACCCGCATCCTGAATCGCTGTACCACAGAATAATAAGTGGTTATTGATACGGAATAATTCGTTTAACATCACACGAATGACTTGCGCACGCTCAGGCACTTTAATACCAGCAAGCTGCTCAACTGCCATCACATAAGGCATGTTTTGCGCACAACCGCCCAAGTAGTCAACACGATCGGTATAAGGAATAAATGAATGCCATGTCTGACGTTCAGCCATCTTTTCCACACCACGGTGGTGATAACCAATATCAGGTACGCAATCTTTCACTTCTTCACCGTCCAACTGCAATACCACACGGAACGCACCGTGTGCAGATGGATGGTTAGGACCTAAGTTCAAGAACATGAAGTCTTCATCAGCATTGCCGCGTTTTAGACCCCAGTCTTCAGGCACAAAGCGTAGGTGTTCTTGTTCAAAATCCTGTTTCGCTTGATTCTGCATATACGGCGTATATTCTGTCGCACGCGCAGAATATTCTTTACGTAATGGATGACCTTCCCAATAGGTTGGCAATAAGATACGGCGGAGCATAGGATGCCCTGCGAAATCGATGCCAAACATATCGTAAGCTTCACGCTCGTACCAGTTGGCATTTGGCCAAATATTGGTTGCGGTTGGGATGCTTAAATCATTTTCATTTAATGCAACTTTAATACGAATATCACTATTACGCTCAAGCGATAACAAGTGATAAAACACAGTAAAGTCTGATGCTGGTAAACCATCACGGTGAACACGCAAACGCTCATCAACCGCAGATAAGTCAAACAGCATTACATAAGGACGTTCCACTTTACGGAGGAACATAAGGACTTCTTGCACGCGTGCGCGCTCAACCCAGACTGTTGGAAACTCTTCAAAAGTCGCCTGCACATAGAAGTTCTCACCAAATTTGGTTTTGAGCTCTTCTACGATTGCAAATGCTGGGCGTGAATCAACTTGCGTTGACTCTGGCATAGCAATGTCAGTTTCAGCCATTGGCTTGGCTTCCTATTTAATACAAATTCTGGCAATTTTCCCGATGATCATGTCTCTTCAGACATGTCACAATTCATCGTTCAAATTATTTAATTTCATCCATAGAGCGTAAGTTTTTCACCGCAATACGTTCCGCATTTTTACGATCGCGTTCTGGCATCATCTTTGGCTTATACACAGGCTGAAGATCATCACCAATCACCGCTGAAAGTGGACGGCGCTCTAGTTGAATTTGGTCTTGAAGTAACATCAATGCTTGGATCAATGCTTCTGGACGAGGTGGGCAACCTGGGATGTACACATCAACAGGAATAATTTTATCGACACCTTGTACTACAGAATAGATGTCGTACATACCACCAGAGTTCGCACAAGCACCCATAGAGATGACCCATTTAGGCTCAAGCATTTGTTCATACAAACGTTGAATTACAGGTGCCATTTTGACAAAGCAGGTTCCTGCAACAATCATTAAATCTGCTTGACGTGGTGAAGCACGAATAACCTCAGCACCAAAACGAGATAAGTCATGTACACCCGTTAAAGTCGTCGCATATTCAACATAACAGCATGATGTACCGAAGTTAAAAGGCCATAAAGAGTTTTTACGCCCCCAGTTCACTGCGGTATGCAACACATCTTCAAGACGTGTCATCATCACACTTTTATTCACTTCTTCCTCAAGAGGATCAGTTACGATTTGACGATCTTGTAATGGATACTGATCGGCATCTGGATTCGCACGGGTTAAAGTATATTTCATCCCGACTTACTCCTGTTCAAATGATGATGTAGTCGGTGTTTTAGACTTAACACGACCAGAAGACTGTGCTGGAATATGACCAGTAGGATCGACAACAAGCTCTTCAATATTATTGAATCGAGTAATGTCAGCAATATTCATATTCGGTGAACCAATTTTTGTTGTCACACCAGCAGATTTACGACGATCTACAGGTGCCCAATTCAGCGCGCCTACAGAAATTGCATAAACCAAAGCGATCAAAAGATCCACAACAAAAATAACGACCGTGGTAAATCCAAACCAACCTACTTCACGAACTGATGTCGACCATGCGTAGAGGTAAAGAGCTTCCAAGTCAAAGACAACGAAGAAAATTGCAACTAAATAGAATTTGGCTGACAAGCGGATACGAGCACCGCCCGCACCAACTACACCTGATTCAAACTGCTCTTGCTTCGCACGCCCCCATGCTTTACCCCCGAGGAGTAAGGGAACTGTAAGCATAAAAACGCAAAGAAATGTAACGCCGATCACGAAGGCGATAATCGCCCAATCGTATGGAGTAATGGCACTCATGCGGGGATAACTCCTGGCAGGCCTATTTTTAACAAAGAATGTATGTATTGGCCTTCAAATACACCAAACACAAAATTAATCCCGCCAATTGTACCTGATTTCTAATTTCTCATGCTAGTTGAAGCGCTTTAGTCTTTAGCATGATTTTGTTGATTAATTTCCTGATACGACCTAGATCGCTACAAATTCACCCTTAAAAATCGAATTATCAAATCGACTAACCAATATTAATCATTTTTTTCTTTATTCTTGCGCCAAAAATATCCGCAACTTGTCATCAATGCTCAAAAATATTGCAGCATGAACTAAATCATTGCATTGATATAAATTTGTGCTGAAAATTTAAACAAAATTTATATAATAGCCCGACCTAATTTCCCCCAAAAAAAAGTGTCAGCATGGAGGCTGTTCATGCCTGTGCCGAACAGATTCGCCGACACATGAGCCAAACTCCTATTTCAATTGATCAATAGCAGCATTTTTTCATTCAGCTTAGCATTGGCCTGTGCATTTGCACGCCCGAAAATCACCAGCCGATTGAGCATTTATTCAAGCAGGCGGACAATGCGTTTTACCACGCAAAAAGATAGGGCCGAAATCAGGTTGTCATTTCAACATAATATGTTGCAATTCAGCTACATACTTTAATTAAGTTTATACACTATTTGGCTGAGAGATCGATATTCTAAAAGTAGCAAACAAGGAGAAAAATATGCATTTAGAATATACACATGACTCAGATTATTTCTTTTTTTCACAGCTGCTGATGCGGCACATTGAAAGTTATATTCGAAAACACCCTGATGCTGATAATGCAATTTTCGACCTAAGAGATATCTATGAAGTCTTTAGAGAAGACTTTGCGGCAACAACAACCAATCTTGAAAGTATTCTAAACATTGCTGATAGCTATAAAGTTGAAACATTAAATGGCGATCAACCATTGATTAAAAGTTATAAAATAGACGTAAAAAATAATTCATTACTTCTAGATTTTAATATAGATGCACTGAATGGCTTAAGGTCTGGTCATCCATTAATCGAGCCTGATTCATCTATTCATGAATAAGCAATATTTATGCTTCATAAAAAATTAAAGCCAAAGCTTGATGCTTTGGCTTTCTTATATTCTTCATACAAGCTTAAATGAATTAAAACTATTTTTTTATGTTCTGTTTATAACGCTTTGCTGGCCATGTCATGGTAAAACGTGCGCCACCTAAGTTAGGGCTTTGGTCTACCATAATATCGCCACCGAACCAATACGCGATACGACTCACGATTGATAAACCCAAACCATACCCACCTGATGCGCGTGTACGACTATCATCCAAACGAGCAAAGGCTTCAAAAATACGTGCGCGCTCTTGCTCTGGAATGCCGGGCCCATCGTCCTCTACACAGACATATGCCTTACCATCAGCACGAACACCACCACTAATTCGAACTTTATGATCGCAATAACGAACGGCATTTCCAACCAAGTTTTGTACCACACGATGCAAATAGCGACGTTCAGCATCTACAGATAATGACAACGGCGGTGCAATTAACTCAATTTCTTTTTGAGTCTTCAGTGCTTCAGTTTCCATTGCAACCTGATCGAGTACTTCGACCAGCACAAGGTCCTCAAAGTCCAAAGATGGTGTACCCTGCTCCAGTTTCGCATAGGTCATGATCTCATCAATCAGGGTATTGAGTGCCTCAATATCCTTGTCAATCATCTCCACCTGCTGAATACGGTAACTATAGTCATCCTCTTCTGCCAGCATCTCCATACCAAAGCGGATACGCGCCACAGGCGTTCTGAGTTCATGCGACACTGCGCGCATTAATTCCCGTTGCGCCTCAATCAGGCGCTGGATATGGTCTGACATATTGTTATAACTTGATGCCAAATTTGCCATTTCATCTGTGCCTTCAATCGGAACACGTAATGACAGGTCACCCGATTTCATTTTATTCAGGGCATGACGAACCTGACGAATTTTCCGCTCGAGCGGTAGAATTAAACCGTAAACACCTAGACTTAATAAGAATAAGCTAAATAAGGTAATACCTGCTGAAAGCTGAAAAGGCATCCAATTAAACATTGGAACTGGACCTAAGATAAGAACTTGTGCAGGATGATTTGGCATTGGAGAAACAATTGAAATCGTTGTACCACGTACAGTTGCACTATCCTTATATAACAGAATACTTTGGTCTTGACGTAAACGACCGATTTGCTCTGAATCTAGATTAATATCTTTAATATTGGCAATCGTAATCGGATAGTAAAAATGTTTTTTAATTCTTTCTAAATATTCACGCTCTTGCCCCGGATAAAAAATCAAATAATCCAGTACAAAAATTGGCAATGCCTTCATTTGGCGCTCGCCGAGCTTATCCACTTTGATATAAAGATAATGTTTCGCATCATCTTTCAGACCAATAATGATATAACCCACACCATTATTGGCATCATAACGAACCACCGATTTCTGCTCAGCAATCCGCTTTTTCTCAGTACGAGAAAGCTCTACACGTGCTGCATCAACATAGTAGATTGGAAGTTCTAGTAAATCGGAAGCATCAGAAATCCAATCTAGCTTTTGTTGTTTTTGAGGCTGTCGAGATACCCCCTCACTGATGACATATGAAATACCATCCGTCAGATATTCACGATATTCTTGCGCGCGTTGATAGTTGATGACCTGTACCAGCAAATAACAAAATGCGGCAACAACAACAACTAAAACCACTAATCCAGCATAAATTCGCAAGAAAATGCTGTTTTTTAGTACTCGACTTACCATAAGGGAAATAAATCCAAGCTAATTTAAAGCAAGATGCAAATTATATCCCGTTAGTTTCTTTAACGAATAAATAACCTTTGCTACGCACAGTTTTGATACGTTTTGGATTTTCTGGATCATCACCAATTTTTGGACGAATACGTGAAATACGCACATCGATCGAACGGTCTTGACCATCGTATTCAATACCACGTAGACGCTCAAAAATATCTTCACGAGATAAGATGCGTCCTGCGTTTGAAGCTAGCAACCACAATAAGTCATATTCAGCGCTCGTAAAATCAACCAACTCGCCGTTTAAAGTCACTGAACGGCCACCGTTATCAATCACAAGATCATCAAACTCGATACGTTGAGCAACTTCGTCTTCAACTGTTTTATCAGTACGACGTAATAAAGCACGAATACGAGCTAATAAAACACGTGGTTGAACGGGTTTAGCAACATAGTCATCTGCACCCATTTCTAAACCAAGTACCTGATCCATATCTTCTGTACGCGCGGTTAACATCAAGATCGGTTGATGGTAATGTGGACGAACTTCTCGACAAACGGTTAAACCATCTGCACCTGGTAACATCACATCCAAGACAACTAAATCTGGTTGCTCACTGATAATACGGCGAATCGCACGATTACCATCTGTTTCGACCCCAACTTCTAAACCGTTACGAATCAAATACTCTTGTGTTAAGCGAGCTAAACGTTCGTCATCTTCAACGATCAAAATTTTTGGTAACTTTTCTTCTTGGCTCATTTGTATGCCCCTACAATTAGAGTGAATCTATCTATAAAAATCTGACAGATACATTGGTTTATGTTTTGCAATATACACACGTTTACATTGTAAACAAGTAGGCGTTCACCAAACTGATACACGGTTAAGCACTTTTGTTATATTTTTATTAAAATTATGAATTTTAATATATTTTTTAATTTCATCTGCTTTTTCCGGCAGAATGAATTTTTAGTATAGATTTTGTGCCAATGTTAAACAATCTGTTTCTTTCTTCACCCAAAATAATTTAAGTGTTTGTTTTTTGACTTATCCACAGAGTTATCTATAAGCCTTTTTTAATGGCTTTGTTATGCTATGTGCCTGTGAATTCAGCAGTTAAGACATGAAAAAAAAATTACCAAAATGTCAAGGATTGATCTGCTGTAAAAAATCCCGTATCTTGTGTTGAAAATAAACTTTAACCACTAAGTATTGTGTTTATCCCTCAAACATCGTGGCATACATTTTGCTCGATTCAAACGGTCTATGAACATAAAAATAGATGATAATGGAGCTATGCTGACATGAGCATCATCACTTCTACTCCTGGTCAAATTCAGGTAATTAAGCGCACTGGTGAAATCGCGTCTTTTAATGCCGAGAAGATTTCTGTTGCGATCGGGAAAGCCTTTTTAGCTGTTGAAGGTCAACAAGGTGCTGACTCTAGTCGCATCCATGACCGTATCACTCAATTAACAGAGATGGTACTCAATACGTTTAATCGTCGTTTACCTTCTGGCGGTACGATTCATATCGAAGAAATTCAAGACCAAGTTGAATTAGCACTGATGCGTACAGGTGAGCAAAAAGTTGCTCGTGCTTATGTGATTTATCGTGAACAACGTGCCACTGCTCGTCAGCAAGCAGGTGCGAACCATCATCCTACCCTTCAAATCACTGATGCTCATGGACAGCTCCAACCATTAGACCTCGGTGCACTTACAGCGACAATCGAAACAGCAAGTGAAGGTTTGGAAGGCATTGATGTTCAAGCGATCGTCGATGAAACCGTTAAAAACTTATACAACGGTGTAAAAGAAAGCGACATCGCAACGACTATGATGATGGCAACACGTACTCGTATCGAGCAAGAGCCAAACTATACGTATGTGACTGCACGCTTATTACGTAATGAGCTAGTGAGCACAGGTTTAGAGTTCTTAGGTCTATCTACAGACACATTGGAAAATGATGCTTTAGAAACTTTCTTGAAGAAAGGGATCGAGCTTGATCTTTTATCTCCTGATCTTCTTAATTTTGACCTTGCTAAATTATCAGCAGCGATTCAACCTGAACGCTCAAATCAATTTACCTATCTAGGCCTACAAACTTTATTTGATCGTTACTTCATTCATTCAAATGGCGTACGTTTTGAATTACCGCAATTATTCTTTATGCGTGTTTCAATGGGTCTCGCACTCAATGAAGAAAATAAAGAAGAACGTGCAATCGAGTTCTATAACTTATTATCTAGCTTCGATTACATGGCATCTACGCCAACGCTATTTAACTCAGGTACATTACGTCCACAACTATCAAGCTGTTATTTAACAACAATTGGTGATGACCTATATGACATTTATGGTGCAATGCGTGACAACGCAATGCTTTCTAAATGGGCGGGTGGTTTAGGTAATGACTGGACACCTGTACGTGCTTTGAACTCGTATATCAAAGGCACAAACGGTAAATCACAAGGTGTTGTTCCATTCCTGAAAGTTGCAAACGATACCGCTGTTGCGGTAAACCAAGGTGGTAAGCGTAAAGGTGCAGTTTGTGCATACCTCGAAACTTGGCACTTGGATGTTGAAGAATTCCTAGAGCTACGTAAAAACACAGGTGATGATCGTCGCCGTACACATGACATGAACACAGCAAACTGGGTTCCTGATTTATTTATGCAACGTGTATTTGAAGATGCTGAATGGACACTATTCACACCTTCTGAAACACCAGACTTGCATGATTTAACGGGTGCTGAATTTGCTGAGCGTTATGCACACTACGAAGCTGTAGCAAAACAAGAAAACATGCTGCACAAGAAAGTCCGTGCCAAAGACTTATGGCGCAAAATGCTTTCGATGTTATTCGAAACAGGTCATCCGTGGATCACATTCAAAGACGTATGTAACTTACGTTCACCACAACAACACGTTGGCGTAGTGCACTCATCTAACTTATGTACTGAAATTACCCTCAATACTAACCAAGATGAAATTGCGGTGTGTAACTTGGGTTCAATCAACCTTGTGCAACACGTTCAAGGTGGTGTGTTAGACCGTGAAAAATTAGCACGCACTATTAAAACTGCAGTACGTATGCTCGATAACGTCATCGACATCAACTATTACGCAGTACCACAAGCGAAAAACTCGAACTTAAAGCACCGCCCTGTCGGTATGGGTATCATGGGCTTCCAAGATGCACTATATGAAATGGGTATTGCTTACGGTTCAGATGCAGCAGTTGAATTTGCCGATGAATCTATGGAAGTGATCAGTTACTACGCGATTCAAACATCAAGCGATCTTGCGCTTGAGCGTGGTGCTTATTCAACATTTAAAGGTTCATTATGGGATCAAGGTATCTTGCCAATCGACTCTTTAGAAATTGTTGCGAAATCTCGTCCAGAGCGTATGTTCGAAGTTGATCGTACACAACGTTTAGATTGGGATAGCTTACGTGCCAAAGTTCAAAAAGACGGTATGCGTAACTCGAATGTGATGGCAATTGCACCGACTGCAACCATTTCAAACATTTGTGGTGTGTCTCAATCAATTGAGCCAACATTCCAGAACTTGTATGTAAAATCTAACCTTTCTGGTGAATTCACTGTAATCAACCCTTACCTTGTTCGTGCATTAAAAGAACGTGGTCTGTGGGATACTGTGATGGTGAATGACCTGAAACACTTCGAAGGTTCAGTACAAAAGATTGCCCGTATTCCTGAAGAATTAAAAGCAATCTTCGCAACTGCGTTTGAAGTGGATACACGTTGGATCGTTGATGCTGCATCTCGCCGTCAAAAGTGGATCGATCAAGCACAGTCATTGAATCTTTACATCGCTGGCGCGAATGGTAAGAAACTGGACATCACGTATAAGATGGCATGGTTACGTGGTCTTAAAACCACGTATTACCTCCGAGCTTTAGGTGCAACATCTGCTGAGAAATCAACAATTAACACTGGTGCACTGAATGCAGTAAAACCAGCGACAATTGAAGCACCTATCGTTGCGGCTCAAGCAGTTGAAGAGAAAAAACCTGAAGCTCAAGTTGAAGAAGATGGTTTCACAACAGCAGCTCCAGTACCAATGGCTTGTTCAATCGACAATCCAGATTGTGAAGCTTGTCAGTAATTAGATCTTGGAGAAACCCTTCTTAAATAAAGTAGGGTTTATTTAAGATTTAAAGGAAAGAGGCAAAGATTATGTTCAATATTAGCCATAACTATATGTTAGGACTAGCTGTTTTAATCTTTGCCTTTATTTTCTTTTATGTACCAATGGCCTATGCATTTTTAGCCATTCGGAAACAACAGCGTAAGCAAGATCAATAAAGTGCTTTATTGGGAAGTAGAACTATGCTTCAAACTGATTTAGAACGATATGCTAATGCTCCTGCTGTTTTAGTACAGATTTATGTCGATCGGATAGTACTTCATTATCCATCTTCTACAGAATATCTAACTGAATGTGCACAGTTTTCACATCCACGTTCGTTATTAGGTGATTTTAGTATCGCTGAAACTACATTAACACAGTTACTCAAACGTGGTGGTGGCGGTTTTAAGTATTTAGCTCCTTATATGTTTATTCAAGCAATGGAGCGAATGGAATTTGGTTTAACACAAGTAGAAATACGAGCATTACAAGAGCTAGGGCTAAGTAGTGGGGCAAGAGCGATTGCCATTTATGATGAAACAGGCAAATTATTAACGCCAAACTCACTTCCCGCAACTATCAATCTCAAACGTTTAGCGATGATAGGATTGATTATTACCCTTTTTGTTTTGCTGTGTTTCTTATGCGCCATTTTCATTTTTTAAAACTGCAATGTAAATAAATTAAGATTATAGTGAGATTAAATATGTCTATCCTTAGCTGGGACGATTTTGAAGATGATACGCAAAAACCGACTGCACCTGAACACAAGTCTGCGTCCCTCGACTCGCAAAAAACGCTTAATACGCAAGTGGTATCTGATTCAGAGCAACCATCGCCGCGCGTGGCAGTTGCACAACCCACTGGAACCAGTACCATCCGATCAACAAATCCAACCGATTCGTTGGCTCGAGCATCTCAAGCCTTAGAAAACCTTGATGTTGCACCAGGCTTGGAAGAGCTTGAAATGGGTGCGCAGCGCGTACAGGTTGATGATAAAGCCATGATCAACTGTCGTGCCGACTTGAACCAGCTTGTTCCATTTAAATATGAGTGGGCTTGGCAAAAGTATCTTGACGGGTGTGCAAACCACTGGATGCCGCAAGAAGTGAACATGAACCATGACATCGCGCTTTGGAAGTCTGAAAATGGCTTAACAGAAGATGAGCGTACCATTGTCATGCGTTCTTTAGGTTTCTTCTCAACTGCAGATTCGTTGGTTGCAAACAACTTGGTATTAGCAATCTACCGCCACATTACAAACCCTGAATGCCGCCAATACATTTTGCGTCAAGCATTTGAAGAAGCGATTCATACACATGCGTATCAATACTGTATTGAATCTTTAGGTATGGATGAAGGCGAAGTCTTCAACATGTACCGTGAGATTCCTAGTGTTGCGCGTAAAGCGTCATGGGGCTTGAAATATACACAGTCATTAACTGATCCTAATTTCCATACAGGAACACCAGAAAACGACCAACGTTTACTTCGTAACTTGATCGCATTCTACTGTGTACTTGAAGGTATCTTCTTCTACTGTGGCTTCACTCAAATCTTGAGTATGGGTCGCCGTAATAAGATGAACGGTGTTGCTGAACAGTTCCAATACATCCTACGTGATGAATCTATGCACTTGAACTTTGGTATTGATATGATCAACCAAATCAAGATTGAGAACCCTCACCTTTGGACTGCCGAATTCCAACAAGAAGTCATTCAAATGATTCTTGAAGGTACAATGCTTGAGATCGAATACGCACGTGATACGATGCCACGTGGTGTATTGGGTATGAATGCAAGCATGATGGAAGAATACTTGAAATTCATCTGTAACCGTCGTTTATCGCAACTTGGTTTACCAGAGCAATTCGCTGGTGTAACAAACCCATTTGCATGGATGTCTGAGATGATGGACTTGCGTAAAGAGAAGAATTTCTTTGAAACGCGCGTTACGGATTACCAAACTGGTGGTGCTTTAAGCTGGTAAGGTCATTTACCGAGTGGAAAAAGGCTGTCATTAGACAGCCTTTTTTTAATGGTTATAAATATTAAATGTCCCTTTAAGCTACAAAACTTAGATTGACTAGAACAAGAAACAATAAGACCTATAATCTACCATTCAAAATGACTTGAATAATACATATTGCAACATTTGGTATACCAAAATCCTTTCTATTTTAAAGTAAAATTCACGAACTTTTTCTCCAAACATCAGTCAAGACAACCCTTTTACTGATGTGCCTTGATTGCGCCAATTCTTATTGAAATCCTTTCTCTCTATATTACCCATATAGGGAGTCATTTAATTTTTAAGGTAAATTGAATGAAAAAATTCTGGAAGTATTTATTAGTACTATTACTGGTACTAATAGTGATTGCTATTGCCTTTCTTTTTAGACCGATTACGTCTAAGGCAATTAAAACGAAAAATGATGAAACTGTTGTTGATGCTGTATTGGTCGGCGGTGGAATCATGAGTGCCACACTTGGTACTTACCTCAACGAGTTACAACCTGACTGGAACATCCGCATGTATGAACGTCTTGATGCAGTCGCACAAGAAAGTTCAAATGGCTTTAACAATGCGGGTACAGGACACTCTGGCTTTATGGAAATGAACTATACAGAAGAAAAAGACGGTAAAATGGAAATTTCTAAAGCGGTTAAAGTAGCAAGCCAATTCGAAATTGCTAAGCAATTCTGGGCTTATCAAGTGAAACAAGGTGTATTAGAAACACCAAGTACATTCATTAACCCAGTACCACACATTGCATTCGTATGGGGCGATAATGTGAACTTCATGGAAAAGCGTTATGCTGCCATGATTCAAAATCCGTTATTCGCTGGCATGAAATTGAGTGAGGACAAAGCCGAAATTCAGCAGTGGGCACCATTGGTGATGGACGGTCGTGATCCTCAGCAAAAAGTGGCTGCAACTCGTATGGACGTTGGTTCTGACGTGAACTACGGTGCAATCACCAAGCAATTGATTAACAATCTCGAGAAAAGTCCAAACTTTAAACTCAGAACTTCGACTGAAGTCACTGGGATTAGTAAGAATGACGATAATACTTGGTCTGTTGCATTCAAAGATGTCAAATCTGGTGAAGTTAGTCATGTAAAAACACGTTTCGTGTTTATTGGTGCTGGCGGTGCTGCAATTAAATTATTGCAAATGACTGGTTTACCAGAAGCGCAACAATATGCGGGCTTCCCTGTGGGTGGTGAGTTCCTTGTGACTGACAATCCTGCGGTCACAGCAAAACACACGGCCAAGGTCTATGGTCGTGCTGATCTGGGTGCGCCTCCAATGTCTGTTCCACATATCGATACCCGTTATATCGACGGTAAAAAATATGTGTTGTTTGGCCCATTTGCAACCTATTCAAACAAGTTCCTAAAACATGGTTCACAGCTTGATTTGCTTGCATCGACCAATAAAAACAACGTCTTGCCTATGGCTGCAATTGGTCTACAAAATGCTGATCTTGTTCAGTATCTCGTAAGCCAAGTGTTAATGTCTGATGCAGATCGTTTCAACGAGTTGAAAAAATACTACCCTGAAGCTGATCCTAAAGACTGGCATTTACAACAAGGTGGTCAACGCGTTCAGATCATCAAAAAAGAGCCAGGCAAACCTGCCAAATTGCAATTCGGTACAGAAATCTTTGCATCTAAAGACAAGTCTGTAACTGCATTGTTAGGTGCTTCTCCGGGTGCATCTACATCACCTTACATCATGCTTAACTTGCTTGAAAAAGCATTCCCTGAGCAGACTAAAGGTGTATGGAATGACAAATTGCATGAGATCGTACGTTCTTATGGTAAAGACCTTGCAACAGATCCAGCGTTGTTAGATCAAATCCGTCAATACTCAAGTGCAACTTTGGGCTTGAATTATACGACTCCAGCAAACTTAGTTCCTGCTAAGAAAGTAGAAAAAGCTGAAGCTGTTGCTCAATAAGTAACGCTAAGTACATCAAAAAGGGAGGAGTTTTGGCTCTTCCCTTTTTCTCATTTTGTCTTTTATTTTTATACTATGCCTTCTGCTGCACCCCACTCTGCTTTTGCTGCATTTGCCAGTCGTGACTTTAAGTTATTGACTCTCAATCAATGCTGCCTGACTTTTGCGGTGCTGATTCAAGAGGTGCTGATTGCCTTTCATTTGTATCAAATCACCAAAAATCCACTTTTCCTCGGTTTACTCGGGATCATGGATTTTTTACCTTTTATGGCGCTGTCTTTATGGGGTGGTTATATTGCTGATCGTTTTAATCGGCAGCGTATTTTACAAATCAGTTTTAGCTTTGCCATCCCCTTATCGATTGCTTTGTGGATCAGTTTTGATCTTTTCCACACCCAAACCATCAGTGCAAATTTATTATTAATCTCATCCTTGAGTATTTTATTTTTATTTGGCTGTATTCGCGGCATATACAGTCCCTGCTTTAATTCTTTACGTCCTTTTGTCGTACCCGAACATTTCTATACTAATGCAGCAACATGGACCAGCATGTGCTGGCAAGCTTGCGGCATACTTGCACCCGTGGTTGGCGGTTTTCTATTGGCGCATCTGGATTTGGATATTACTTTTAGCGTCATCGTGGCACTTTTTTTAAGTGGCAGTATTGCCCTCTGGTGTTTGCAAAAACGAGATTTTCCTCAAATCCAAACAGAATCTGTAACTCAAAGTCTAAAAGACGCACTACAATTTATTTTTAAAACCAAAATTATTTTTTGGGCGATGTTTCTCGATCTCGGCTCTGTTTTCTTTGGCGGCATCATCGCGCTACTGCCCATTTTTGCCCAAGATATTTTGCATGTCGGTGCCGATAGTTTTGGTCTATTACGCGCTGCGCCTGCATTTGGTGGCTTGGTCATGATGCTGATCTTGGTGCTTTACCCGCCCAAATCCAGACCGTGGCAGATCATGCTGATTGCCGTCACTGGCTTTGCACTATGCACCTTGTTATTTGCTGTTACCAGACACCTCTATTTTTCTATCGCAGTTCTCATTATTATGGGGGCATGTGACAGCATTAACATAATTATTCGTCAAACGATTCTGCAACTGATTCCACCCAAGGACATGCTTGGACGTGTCGCTGCCATTAATGGCATCTTTGTCACGTCCAGTAATGAACTGGGTGCATTGCAGTCCAGTGTGATGACACGCTTTTTTAGCGTGGTGCCCGCTATGTTGATTGGCGGTTCACTGTCTTTGTTCTGTGTGCTACTGACCAAGATCAAAACCAAAGATTTATTGAAGTTTCGTTTTTAATCCCCCAAACAAACAGCTATCTAAAAAACCAATATCATATGAAACATACTTTGCCCGAATCTTCAGGCCCCTCCAAATTTATTATTTTTTCCGTTTTTGTATGGCTAGTGCTGTTGTGGCTACAGTCGACCTATATTGTCATTATCGGGGGGCAAGCCTATCTGTTCTGGACTTCTTTGGGTCTGTTGATTCTGAACGTACTCAGCTTGCGCCCCAAGATCTTAAAAAATCGAATTGCTCTGGCCATCACTGCCGTATTACTGGTCTATCTGCTGTTTAACTCGCTGTTTTGTACCTATTTGATGATTGCCTTCTATTGTATTTTCTATCTCTATTCAGGCGAATATAAAAATAAACGTGCCATTAAGTTGATCAGCCTGTTTTTGATCATGATCGTTTTCGCAATCTACCAAAGCCAATCACTGCATGAACTGAAAAGCAACTATGCCCCTTACGAAACGGGCGAAACATGGCAAAAATATGGTGCGCTATAAACCCTAACATTTATGTTTTTTGTGTTCTTGATCAAATCATTTTTTCTATATGTAACCATAAACTGAAGTGTATCCTGCAAAGTCAGTTGAGCAGGTTTAGTGCCCAATAGAAATTGATATTCGTGTCCTGTAAGATTAGTTTTGTGATCAAAATATCTTGATTGCGTTACTACACCGACTTTCTGTAATTGTTTTTCTAATTCAAGTGCTTGTTATTCTGTACTAGCTCAAACCTGATCTGACAGTTACCCATTTTTTATTGTGCCTGTCAGGTTAAATTTGAGCCAAATTCTTCTCAGCGCAAATCCGTTTTCCATCAAGTAAAGTTTCAAGTGGTGTACGACCACAGCACATTTTTCCTTGATGAGTCCGTTCAGTATTATAGAATTTCAGCCAATCGTCTAGATCAACTTGTAATTCTTCCAATGAGCTATAAAGCTTCGTCCTAAACGTAATTTGATAGAACTCCTGCAAAATCGTCTTATGGAAACGCTCACATATACCATTTGTTTGCGGGGAAGCCGCTTTTGTCTTCGTGTGATCAATATCATTGACTGCCAGATACAACTAACTCATAGTCATGCTGTTCTATACTCATCGCCTAATGCTTTATCGACATGTACGGCAACCATGAGTTCACCCATCTTTCCTTTAAAATGGGGCGATTTCAAATAAGTAAGAACAGCTAAAATAATAATGATAAAAATAAAATAGAAAAGCATCTCTTCCCAATCACTTATAGTTTTTGAAGTTTAAAATAATGAATCTAATACGTTATAAATATTATATTAATAACATAACCAATTAATTCAGACGTAAAAAAACCGCTAACTTAGCGGTTTTTTATCTCATCTTAAAGATGATGGTCGGAGCAGTAGGATTCGAACCTACGACCCCCTGGTCCCAAACCAGGTGCACTACCAGGCTGTGCTATGCTCCGAAATTGGGGTGAATGACGGGATTCGAACCCGCGACAACCGGAATCACAATCCGGGGCTCTACCAACTGAGCTACATCCACCATCAAAACTTTGATTCTACATACCAAGCTGCCAAATGGCGCGCCTGACAGGATTCGAACCTGTGACCATCCGCTTAGAAGGCGGATGCTCTATCCAACTGAGCTACAGGCGCATAACGATGATAATACTATCACGATACTTCGCCGATATTTAAAACTATGTTTTTCAACATATTTTAAATGGTCGGAGCAGTAGGATTCGAACCTACGACCCCCTGGTCCCAAACCAGGTGCACTACCAGGCTGTGCTATGCTCCGATTTCTTTTCAGCTTTTAGCGTATCGCACATCGTGCGGTACGGTGTGCATTCTAGGCTTGACGTTGCATCACGTCAACACCTAGTTTTAAAAAAAATGATTTTTCCTTATCAAATGTATATTTAACAAGCATTTTAACGCTTTAACGAGGCACTAAAGTTCAACATTCGATCTAAAGGCAATTTGGCGCGTTCAGCAAGAGCAGGATCAACGTGTATTTCTTGATCGGCATGTTGTAATACATGCAAGATTCCATCCAGTTCATTCATCGCCATCCACGGACAATGTGCGCATGAACGACAAGTTGCCCCCTCACCTGCGGTTGGTGCTTCAAATAATTCTTTATCAGGCGCTGCTTGTTGCATTTTATAGAAAATACCGCGATCCGTTGCCACGATCATTTGTTTATGTGGCAAGGTCTGAGCTGCTTTAATCAGTTGCGAGGTACTTCCAACCGCATCAGCAATATCCACTACTGATTCAGGTGACTCTGGATGAACTAAAACTGCTGCATCTGGATAGAGCGCTTTCATTTGCGCAATACCACGGGAACGGAATTCTTCATGCACGATACATGCACCATCCCACAACAACATTTCAGCGCCCGTTTTCTTTTGAATATAGCGACCTAAATGCTGATCTGGTGCCCAAATAATTTTTTCGCCCAAACTATCTAAATGTTCAATGATCTCAACCGCACAACTTGAAGTCACAACCCAATCGGCACGTGCTTTTACAGCCGCCGAGGTATTGGCATACACCACCACGGTATGATCAGGATGCTGATCACAGAATGCGGTAAACTCATCTACAGGACAACCCAAATCCAGTGAACAGGTGGCTTCCAAAGTTGGCATCAACACTGTTTTTTCTGGTGATAAGATTTTAGAGGTTTCACCCATAAACTTTACGCCTGCCACCACAAGGGTTGTTGCAGGATGATCACGACCAAAACGTGCCATTTCCAATGAATCAGAAACACAGCCCCCTGTCAGTTCAGCAAGCTCTTGTACTTCAGGATCACAGTAATAGTGAGCCACAAGCACTGCATTTCGCTTTTTCAACTCAGCTGCAATTTGGGCAAACTTTTCTTGTTTCACTTCTGGGCTAAGACTATTGTCCTTTGGCTCGCCCAAACGATCTAAATGCGCCTGCACAATATTTTTGGCTTCGTTCGCAATTAAATTCGCATCATTCATAAAGCGTCTTCTCTATCCTGCGTGCTTGCATCGCTGCAAACTTATAACGTGGGTATCTTGGTGAGCATTTAGTGAATATCACACTATCCACATACCAGCTTATAAAAAAAGCCTCACTGTGGAGGCTTTATTATAACGCAAATTTATGAACGATAATCGGCATTAATTTTGACATAGTCATAAGAAAAGTCACAGGTATAAACCGTGTCTTTAGCTGTACCACGACCGAGGTCAATACGAATGCTAATTTCCTTTTCAGCCATGACGGCTGCACCTGCTTCTTCAGTATAATCTGGGTTTGCACCACCATCTAAGCAAATCTGTACATCACCTAACCAAACTTGTACTTTACTACTATCTAGGTTGGGTACACCTGCCTTACCAATCGCCATCACAATTCGCCCCCAGTTTGGATCTGAAGCGAATAAAGCAGTTTTAATTAAAGGCGACTCAGCAACGCTATAGGCAACATCACAACATTCTTGAGTATTTTCTCCACCATCAACCTGAACAGTAATGAATTTGGTCGCACCTTCACCATCACGCACAATCAATTGCGCTAAACGGTTCATAATACGCGCCAGTACATCAAGAACCTGTTGATAACGTGCATCCTCTTGGCTCTGAATCTCAACACCACCTGCTAATCCAGTTGCGACAAAAATACACGAATCATTGGTTGAGGTATCACCATCAATGGTAATACGGTTAAACGAATGCTCAACCGTGGTTTGCAGTAACCGCTGTACCATTTCACGGCTAATCGGCGCATCGGTTGCCACAAAGCTGAGCATGGTCGCCATATTTGGACGAATCATGCCTGCACCTTTACTAATCCCCGTCATCGTATAAGTTACGCCGTCTAGTTCAAACTGCTCAGATGCGCCTTTTGGTGTGGTATCTGTGGTCATAATGCCTGATGCAGCATCCGCCCAACGATCAGCATTTAAATCATTTAATGCAGGTTGAATACCTTGCACTAAACGTTCAATTGGTAATTGCTCACCAATCACACCCGTTGAAAACGGTAAAATCTGATTGGTTTGCACGCCTGCTAACTCAGCTAACTTGGCACAAGTAGCTTCTGCATTTTTATAACCGACTGTGCCTGTTGCAGCATTGGCATTGCCTGTGTTGATAATCAAATAACGTGGTGTATTTTCTGCTAAATGCTTTTTACTCAATTGAACAGGCGCAGCAGCAAAAGCGCTTTGGGTAAACACCCCTGCAACGTTTGAGCCTTCAGCAAATTCAAAAATGACTAAATCTCGTCGATTTGGATAACGTACATACGCCTCAGTTGAGCCAATTTTTACACCCTGCACCACATGCATAAGTGGCATAGTTACGTCACCAACAGCCATTTTTAAACTTCCATTCAATTTGTTATGAAAAAGAAAATGAATACATACCCTATATATGAGACTCGGAAAGGTCATCTAAAACCTGGGTGGTATTTGTAATATCCCATTTCTGCGATAGATAAAACAAATGCAACAAGTGAACAGGTTTTGTAGATGACAATACCTTTGGTTACTTTGGGCGAAACCAAAGTAACTCGAACCGAAGGTTATTCCTAATATTGGATTACACTAGGCAAGACACCGCCTCGCGAATAACCGAGTTACGGTTCAAGTCATAAAATATGTCGATTCATATCTGTTAAGTAGCTTATTCCAAAAAGAAATGAAAATCGAGTATTAACACTACAGATTATGGAATTTGGCTTTGCTCTAAACTCAGTAAAATCTGCTTCTTATCCAGACCACCCGCAAAACCAACCAACGCCCCACTCGAACCAATCACCCGATGACACGGCGCAATAATCGAAATCGGATTCTTACCATTGGCTGCCCCAACAGCACGCACTGCTTTTTCATTACCAATCTGAACGGCTATTTCCTTATAACTACGTGTTTCGCCATATGGAATAGTTAATAAAGTCTGCCAAACCTGTTGTTGAAAATCTGTCCCTTGAAAGTCCAAAGGTAAATCAAATTGCTGACGTTGTCCTGCAAAATACTGTTCTAATTGTTTTTTAACTCGAAGTAACATCGGATGTTGATGATCTTCTATCAGTTCAGCCAGTCGAACTCGTTTATGATCTTCATTGTCCCACATCACGGCGACCAGTGCATGATCATGAGCAACCAGTTTTAATGCACCCACAGGAGAATCCATGTACATATACACCAGTTGCATTACACTCTCCTTAAACCATTAATTTGATGACAATTTCATCAACATTAAACCAGATACAATTAATATTGCAGCAATCATTCGCATCGCAGTCATTGGTTCATTTAAAACCATGATGCCAACAACAAATGAACCTATCGCGCCAATTCCCGTCCAAACCGTATAAGCTGTACCCAAAGGCAACGATCGCATTGCAATTGACAATAATACGACACTTAAAATCATAAAAATGAGGGTCACGATACTTGGCGTTAGCTTGGTAAAACCCTCAGACATCTTCATTGAATATGCCCAAATAATTTCAAAAATACCCGCCAAAATTAAAATTGCCCATGCCATTTTTTACACTCAACCTTAACAAGAGTTGGGTCGTCCCAACGTGATGCTTTTGAAGTGAGGTCGTCCTCTTAGGAAAAGCAGTGTACTGTAAAATTTCGAGATTATGTGAAAGGTTATGTATGGATTCCAGTGCAGTATTTTAAAAATTAAAAGCTTTATCTAAGGTTAAGATTTACTGCCATGAAATCTGATCGACCTGCATTAGCTCACATGCCCCGTTTCCTGTATCTTCACGGGATAAAGAACTTTTCCAATGCCAGCCATCTTTTGTCTGGATTTCGATTAAAGAACCCTTTAAATAGACTAAATCATCTTTTTTAATTTTTTTCATTTGAGATGCGACATAAGCATTGGCAGGAACCAGATGCATATTGGCACTATGCGTTGCGATTTCTCTCAAAGAAATAGGCGGTTGATGATCTATACGCCAGTGATACCAACGATTACTTTGTGATACATCAATTTGTTTATAGATCTGCGGATTTGCCATATCTCCCCAACCAACAGCAATATCCATTGGTGAAAATTCAGCTTCACGCCCTAAATTGTAGTCTTCTCTAGAAAGCACACGAAATGCGCCTTCATAACGCTCCAATGCATTAATTTGTACGCCTTGTTGAGTGGTCATTTGACTAATATTTGGCGCTGGTTTTAATACCTGTGTCCAAACCAACCATGCGATAGCCAATCCTAGTAGGCCATACATCCATCTTGGCATGCTTAATTATCCTTCTTTCCTTGTAAGCATTTTATCCATTGCTTTAAATGATTGAAGCATGAAATTAAAAAATGACCTAAAACACTTAAATAATTATCCTGCGACTCAACTTTATGGTCCTGTAAAGTTGCAGTATCTGTATTCAAAGTATTCATTTCTAAAGGTTCATAATGTGACAAAGTTTGTTGTAACTCAGCTCCCAAGCTCAAGCGAATTAGAGCAATTGTCACTTCATCAATTGCACAATAATGATATAAAGTTAGATGACGTGTATCTAAATCAATACTATGTTCAACTAAGATTTCAGCAAATGGCAATAATGCTTTTCGAATATGTTGTACTTCCACCAAACTACTCATGTGTGGAATATAATAAAAACTGACTTTCATACTGCCGCCATCACGTGGAACAGTGTCAAATTGAGTTATCAAATTTTGTGTTTTTTCTCTCCGACTTAGAGATTCATTTGCTTTATCAGTTATTAAATTGTCTTGTTGTTCTAAAGCCATTTATGCACCATGAATGACTCAAAAAAGATACTGCTAGTATAAACCAACAGTATCTCAAGATAGTGACATTTTAGACAAAGGATCAGAACTTTAACGTAAGTCCCAAACCATATAGCCAACCTTTTTTACTGTCTGTAGCCGACTGTAATTCGGTTTGTTTCAAACCTTTGTTGTATGCATAAGCGACATCAATAAATGGCATTATTTTTTTACTGATTTCATAACGCGTTTGCAGGCCTATCTGAAGTTTAGATAATCCAGATTTATTTGCGTAACTTGACTCATCATTGAATATTACATCTGCATTCAAATAAGGTTGAGCAATCAACTTTTGCGTAAATAATACATCCCGTGTTGTTTCTAAACTCAATTGCCAGCGTTGGTTTTGTCCTGCATAAATATAGGCTTCGGTTTCAAAAAAATACGGCGCTAAACCATGTAATCCCAATACCGCGTCCCATTGATTTTTATCATGCTTTTGCTCAGGCTGATATTGATAACGAACACCTGTTTGTACATCCCAAAAGTCAGCAACATTGCGGCTGTATAACAGCTTTGTTTCGGTTTGAGTTTTTTCCGATTCTGATTTTTCAACATGTGCTTGAATGAATATTTTATTTTTATCACTTCCCACCCATGTTTTTAGCTCAGTACTGGCACTGCCTCGACCATCGTCATCAACGATCCATGCATTTTTAATCGCTGTGGCTTGATAAATTTGTCCACCATGTTCACGATGATGATCATGTGTATCATGTTGAATATCAGATGGTACTTGCTTTAATTCAGGTTGATGTTCTGAATGATCAACAGGAGATGATGTCTCCATCAATATATTCTGTTGTACCGACTGATCCATTTGCATCATTTGATCATGCCCCTCATGTGCAGATGCAAATACACTCAAACAAGAAACCATGCCACCAATTGCCAATAATTGTGTATAGCGTTTCATCGTAGAAGCTTGCTTAGTGATGTGCATGGCTCGCTCCTTGAGTAGGTTGAACAGACATAGTTTGTGAAACTTTGCTGCCATCGACATTTGCGACAATCAATTTACTCATCATGCCCGCACTCATGTGGTATAACAGGTGACAATGAATTGCCCATTCACCGAGCTCATCCGCAGTCAGTAGAGCTGTAACAGTTTTGCCCGGCGGCACGATCACCGTATGTTTATTTGGCATATCCTGCGGTGCCTGACCATTCTCCAACTGCATAAACATGCCATGTAAATGCATTGGATGCGCCATCATACTTTCATTCACAAATTTGAGACGGATACGTTCGCCATAACGCACGGTTAAAGGTTTGAAGTCAGGATCACTAAACTTTTTACCATCAATCGTCCAGATGTAACGCTCCATCGTGCCCCCAAGACGAATCACCAATTCTCGCTCTGCTGGACGACTATAACGCTCAGGTTGTGATTGCAACGACTTCAAATCTGCATAAGTTAAGGCTTTCTGACCGATTGGTGTTGCTGCATTCGCCCAGCCCTGAACGGTATCTGAAGTTATTTTTTCAGAAGATACCACCATCTGGTGTTGGCTATGATCTGAGGGCGTTGCTGAAGCTGACATATCCATCTGACCGTGTGCACTATGATCCATACCCGACATGTTCATCCGACCATGTCCACTATGATCCATTTTCGACATGTCCATTTTTTCATGTGAGCGATGATCCATCGCTGTTTTTTGCATCGGTGTAACTGGTGCTTTACCTTGAGGCATCTGATGCTGACTATGATTCATATTGGCCATATTCACTGGCTGATCTGAACCATGGTTCATTTTGCTCATATCCATCTGACCATGCGAACCATGATCCATGCCCATATCTTCCATCGTCAATAATGCACGTGGGCGCGCTTTAGGAATCTGAATCTTTTGCGTATTCGGTGACATGCTATTTTGCAGTGAACCAATTGCAAAACCAGAACGGTCGATTGATTCAGCTTCAATTTGATAATGTGCCTGCTTAGGTTCCACTAACACATCATAAGTTTCTGCTGTGCCAATAGAAACTCATCCACAGGAACGGGTTTCACTGGCTGACCATCGGCACTAACGACTGTCATTTTTAAGTTGGGAATACGCACATCAAAAAAAGACATGGCTGACGCATTGATAAAGCGCAAACGAATCTTTTCACCCATTTTAAAAGCGCCTATCCAATTTTGTTGAGGTGTTTTTCCATTCACCAAGAAAGTATAACCAGTGACATCAGATAAATCGGTTTTGAGCATCCGCATCTGGTTCCACATCGAACGATCTTGCCACGTTGCTTTTAAACCGTCTTGTTTCACCTGCTTCCAGACATCACCCACCGTTTCACGTTGGTTTTGGTAATACTCAGCCGACTTCTTCAAATTTGCCATGATCTTGTCGCTTTCCGTTTCATGAAAATCAGACAACATCACCACATAATCACGCTCAGCTTTCTCATGTGCCGCGATAGGTTGTTTGTCTTTCGGATAAATTACCAAAGGGCCATATAGGCCATCTTGTTCCTGTCCTTTACTATGCGCGTGATACCAATAAGTTCCGTTTTGTCGAACTTTAAAACGATACTCAAAACTGCCATTCGGCTTAATACTTTTAAAGCCATTAAAACCAGGTACACCGTCCATCAATCCTGGCAAAAGTAATCCATGCCAATGTAATGACGTATCTTGATCTTTGAGTTGATTATGCACATGAATGACCGCTTCATCCCCTTCTTCAAACTCTAATAACGGCGCAATAAATTTGCCATTTACCGTAATACGTTTGACAGGTTTTCCAGTAACATTGACCACTCCTTGATCAATGTTCAGATGATATTCTTTTATTGCAGCCAAAGTATAAGGCGCAAAAATTAGACTTAAGCCAGCAATGACACCAGCATATATTTTTGAGGACATAATATTTTCCTAATCTGTGAACTATTTTTAAATCGCTCGTTGAAGCGAAAAAGAGCTTCTAAGACAGATTAGGTTCTAGGAGGACGTAAAATTTCTTGCCAATGCCCTGCAAGATGACGAGCTTGATACTCAGTATTTTTATAAGTGTTTAGCTCAAAAAAAGGTGAAACAGACAGGCTTGGAATTTGTTGATCGAGTGCAAAATTAATCGTTTGGCAATGTGAAATATTATTACAATCGGGGCAATGTTGCTGATCTTGCATTTGCTCATCATGGCATTTAACCACATCGGTTACATCATGCGACATATCCATTTGATGATGCGGACGTGTCATCTGTTGATCATGACATGGTATCACTTGCGCTGTAGACATCTTTTGATCAAGTTGAATCTTTTGGACTGCTGCAATAGACGCACCACTTCCCCCGATGAAAAATATCATCAGGAATACAAACCATAGATGCTTGTATTTTTTATGAAGTTGCACTAAATATCCTTGGATCAATCATCAAATGCATGCGATTTACTTAGCATAATTTCTTTCTATCTTATGCACAATCTATTTTATGTTCAATTATGCTAATTCCTTGCATTTAAGCAACAAGATTGCCGATTTATCAAGCGAAAAAGAATAAAATACGTTATGAACAAAAATAAAGCAAAATAAAGGACTTGATGCACAAAAAAAGGACAAAAATTTGTCCTTTTTTGATATTTTTGTTGAGAATATAAACAACTGAAATCATTTTGTTTATTTTAACAACATCTTATCCACTTGCTTATCAACACGGTTATCCACCCAGTTATAAACAAAGTTATCCACAACCTTATGTGAAAAATAGGATGAAAACACTAAATGTCTTTTGCACCAACTTGAGCTAATTCTGCACGCATTTGATCAATTACAGTTTTATAGTCGGGTTGACCAAAAATTGCCGAACCAGCTACAAACATATCTGCACCCGCTTCAGCAATTTCACGAATATTTGCTGGGCCAACACCACCATCAACCTCTAAACGAATATCAAGACCGCTGGCATCAATGATTTTGCGTGCTTGGCGAAGCTTCTCCAATGTCATTGGAATAAATTTTTGCCCACCAAAACCAGGGTTCACACTCATCAATAAAATTTGATCTACTTTATCGAGAACATAATCAAGATAATGTAAAGGGGTTGCTGGATTGAAAACTAAACCTGCTTTAGCACCACCCGCCTTGATCAGTTGTAAAGAACGATCAATATGATCCGTTGCTTCTGGATGGAAAGTAATAATATCTGCACCTGCCTCCAAAAAATCACCGATCATACGATCAACAGGTGAAACCATCAGATGCACATCAATTGGCGCCTTAATTCCATAATTTTTCAATGCCTTACAAATACCTGCACCAAAAGTTAAGTTTGGTACATAATGGTTATCCATGACATCAAAATGCACAACGTCTGCACCCGCAGCTAAAACTTTTTCTACATCTTCACCTAAACGTGCAAAATCAGCAGATAAAATCGAAGGAGCAATTAAATAAGGCTTGGACATGAATGACCTGGCAAACTTTGAAAAATGATAATTGAATTATAACAAATTCATCGGCTTTAGGCTGTTACAAAGATACGATTACGACATTGCAAACTTGCAACAACACGTTGCATGAATACTGTTTTTAAATGCATATGATTTTGCTATTTTTAATGGTGAAATCATATGCAGTTAAAAAATGAATAGTACGACACAAATTACAACTCACGATGGTAAACGTATCAGTAAACGTTTATTGAATCACTGGAAGCACAAATTTGAAGTATCAGAGACTGAGCTGTATTCAAAAATTTTTATGCCGACAGCAACAGTGACGCTTACACCACAAGAACAGCATTTAGATGTATTGATTGAAAATCAGCAAGAAGATGTTGCTCGTCTAGAACAGGTGGTTATTGATCATTTAAATCGTATGGCTCAGCAGGAGTTTATTGTTGAGTGGCAACATCATTAATAAGAAGCTCAATCGAGCTTCTTTTTTTTAAGCCATTCCCTTTTCTAACTGAATCGCATGAAATTGTAAGTGATCATTCTTAGCAAAAAACTATCTAATTTTTCGAAAATGATTGAGGTCATATATTTATCAATAAGCCATAACGTTAAGGCGGCACACTGAAGTATCCATCTAAATCGACTGTTAGCCACTTTAATCTGCAAAGTTGTACTCTGCACTTTGCACCACCCCTTTTTCAAGTGTTACACGACAACCCCACCGCCCAAAGGTCTTTGACTCTACCATAAAGATCACACCCGACTCTTGGTGAGGAAGATTAAGACCATGCTCCTTGGCGAAGGCAGTCAATGCTGCAACTGACATACCAAGAGTAATTTCACCACAGGTTTGGCGCATACGGCTCTCAGCGCTACCAAAGGAATACGAGCAATAAGAGATGCTACCAACAATAAGGAGGCCTATCATCAGATTTGCTACTTTACGTACTTTGCTCATGAACTTTCCTTAGTGGCTAAGGTTGAGGGCTAAGCCCCTAACTACAGGTATATGGCATAACTACCATATAATTAAAAAAAGATATCGCACAATTTTTCTTCTCATTTCGTGGCATTACTCTATCTAACAATTTAACCCACATATCAAATGGACTACAAAATAGTCTTAATGCTTTTCTAACTGAATCGCATGAAATTGCAGATGATCATCAATAAAACTTTGAATAAAGTAATACCCATGATCATAGCCCTTGTGCTGGCGTAAAGTTAAATGTTGCCCTGCTTCTAGACAAGCTTGCTTAAACTTTTCAGGATTCAATTGAGCATAAAACTGATCGTCTAGACCTTGATCAATTAAAATTTCCTCAAAGATTCCACCCTTTTGCTGAACTAAGGCGGTTGCATCATGCGCTAACCATTGCTGTTGATCCGTACCTAAATAGTGACTCAATGCCTTTTCTCCCCACGGACAAATACTTGGAGCGCAAATCGGAGCAAAAGCTGAAACCGATTTAAATTGCTCTGGGTATTTAAACGCCAAAGTTAATGCACCATGTCCACCCATTGAATGTCCAAAAATTCCAATCTGACTTTCAATAATCGGAAATGCTTGTAAAACATGTGCATAAAGTTCATCAACCAAATAAGACTCCATTTGGTAATGTTCAGCCCAAGGTTGTTGAATAGCATTGATATAAAAGCCTGCACCCTGACCAATATCCCAATGATCACCCTGCGCAACCCCCTCTCCACGCGGAGAGGTATCAGGGCTGATTAGAATCAAACTCAGTCGAGCAGCCATGCGCTGTGCATGTGCTTTAATCGCAAAGGTGTCTTCAGTGCAAGTTAAACCCGCAAGATAAAATAATGCTGAACAAGGCTTTCCTTCTAAAGCAGCAGGAGGTAAATACACTCCAACTTTGGTTAGACCTTTAAGATGCTGTGATTCCAGTTGATAAATACGCTGTTCACCCTCAAAACAACGATTTTTTTTGCAGTAGCTGCATGTTGATTATCCTGTGTTTTTGTAATGTCTGTTGTTGTGATATTTTGTGTTGGGAATAAATACGGCTCAAGTTGTGGCAACATCAATTCCATGTTACGACCAATGACCCATTGCGGCTCAGATGGTTCAAATCCTTGAGCTGTTTCCCACTGTGTCACAGTTTGTTTAGACTGATCAAATGCTTTTTTCATTGAGGATTGTTCACGCATCGCCAAATCGAAGAAAGCACGACCAAAATAAGTGTAATCCGCTTCATTATTACAACCAAAAGAGGTTTTATCTGCGGCTGAAGCAGTAATAATTAAGGTTTCAGGTGACTGTAATGCTGGAATAAAACTTCCTGAATAACACGCTGAAATTACAATCACTCGCCAACGAATACCTGATTTATCGAGCGTTTCACGTAGCCATTTCGGATCGACTTGCCCTAATTCTAATGGTGCATTTTCGATTTCAAAATGATTACGCTCACCGTGGGATGTCATATAAAGAAATAATACATCGCTATCACGGTTCATCTGCTGACCAATCCGACGCAAAGCTAACTCAATACTGGTTTTAGACGCAATTGGAACATCTAAACGTGTCGCAGGATTATTAATCAACATAATGGAACGTCCAAACGTTCCAAAACGAGTATCAAATTGCTCTCTAATGCGCTCAATTTCAGATTTGAAAACATCAGCGTAGCTATCGCCAGCTACGCCCATAAAATACCAATGACTTTTCGCAATATCACCATATTGGATTTGATCTAAAGCTTTGTCCAACACATGACTTTGCGCATAAAAAGCATCTTCAGCAAAACTTGGTGGTGTTTCTTCAACTTTCCAAATCGGTTGATCTTTTACCGAAAGTTGCCAAACCACCATTGTTGCAATAGTCGCAATAAAAACTAAAGCACGCTCCCACCACGGCCAATTCAATGCCCGTGAAAATACCCAAATCACAGCCAGACTTTGCCAAACAAATAGCCCAACAAATAATGGTGGTAAGAAACCATTATAGATTGAATCGGGAATGAAATTTAGATAGCCATTTGAACCTAAATATTGGATCAAACACTGTAATAATAAGATATTGGTATCAAGCACTAACCATAATAATGCGGGTACAAGCATTAAACGGGCTTGGTTCATGCGTTGCGAAAGGAAAATCCCCACAATTAAGGCAATAAAAGGCCACAGTGCGTAACCAATCAAACCTTGAGGGTTGAACTCACCAATTTGCCCTGCCACCAACCAGCTATAAAGTGAGTTGGTACAACCACCTAAAATACCCCAAATAATGAGCTGGGTAATTGATGGATGAACAATCTGTAAGGAACGTCGAGACCCAAGGAACAACCACATTCCAGCAATTTGGTTACTTTTAAAATCATGCCAGATATTAATGGAAGGTTTGAGGTCGATCATAAAGTTCTTCGGGTATTTCTCTTTTCAAGCTTAGATTGAAAATATGTCTATCTTTTATCAAATGAATATGACTTTTCCTAAAAGGAACAACGTCTTTCCTTCATTTAATCTCGACAAGAATTTTTTATCAATCATGCTTTTGCACTATATCACAAATCTTTACCGAGCATTCACCTAAGCTAAACAATCACTTGGATAAAAGTTAAGTTGAACTTTTGGGAAAATATGCATCAAAACGACAAGCATCACCTAACCATTGATGATCTGGAGCTTGATCAGCCAAATAAACTGCATATCGAGGTCGTTTTACAATAACGCGCTTAGCGATTTTACTGGCAAGATGCAGTAATTCATCACCTAAATCCATTTCACCATCTTCAGGTAATAACATATGCAATAATTGCATTTGCTTTTTGACCTGTGCCTGTTTCTTCTGTGCTTGGTGGTTTTGATCTCGCTGTGGGAACATCGGATCTAAATAAACGACATCAATCTGTTCATCTCGCTGCTTTAACTCATGTAAATAATCAGTTGAATCAGCATAAATGAGTTGAATCCGTGGCATAACAGATTGCAAAAAAGGATCTCTTTCTGCGTGAGCTTTGGTATATTCTAATAATACAAATAGGATGGGATGACGTTCAATTAAACGCACATCAGCACCCAAGTAAGCCATCAATAAACTATCATGACCTAAACCAGCTGTTGCATCAATTAAGCTAGGTTTTTCACCTAATTGACATGCTCTTGCGATCATTTCGGATTTCAGATTGGCTCGTTTTAAACGAGGAATTTCAGCACGCCAATCAGGTTGCATTTTCATCCCATTCGCAGCCAGACTGAGTCCATCCTCATCTAAAACTAAAGCCATTTCTGGATTCAGACGAAGGAACCGCGCATTCACTTTTTCAACGATTTGACCTTTTAGTTCGACATCCAAACTGGCTAAACGGGTTTGAAGTTGTTGAAATTGCTCCGCGTACTCCGTCTGATACCAACAGATCATCTGCATTACCAATGCACCCAACCTGTCCACCATGTCGCCAAAATAAATAAACCAAAGACTATACGGTAGTAAGCAAAAGCAGTGAAATCATGCTTAGAGACATAACGAATTAATGCACGAATCACAATTAAAGCTGAAACAAAGGCAACAATAATTCCAACTGCTAAAATAGCCATATCATTACTATGTAATTCATGACGCATTTTATACATATCCAGTAAGCCTGCACCCATTAATACAGGAATACCGAGGAAGAATGAAAATTCAGCCGCTGCTTTACGTGAAATACCTAAGAATAATGAACCAATAATGGTTGAACCAGAACGTGAAGTCCCTGGAATTAACGCAAAACATTGAATCAAACCAATCAGCGTTGCCTGCTTGAATGTCAAATCCTCGACTTCAGGACTTATAATTTTATGCTGGCGGCGTTCAGCCCATAAAATAATGAAACCACCGACAATGAGCGCGATTGCAACCGTAACTGCATTAAACAAATAAGCCTTTACCACATCACCAAAGGTCAATCCAATAATCACAATTGGAATAGAAGCAATAATTAAATTCAGGCTTAATCGGCGACCTTGTTCTTGACCTGTGAGTGCTCCGATTAATGCGCCCCAGAGCTTGCCCCAATATTCATAGATTACCGCTGCAATTGCACCAATTTGTACTGCAACAGCAAACATTTCTCGCTTTTCAAGCGTCCAAAAATCTAGCAACTGCCCTGCTAGAATCAAGTGCCCTGTACTTGAGATTGGTAGAAATTCGGTAATCCCTTCTACCAAACCCATAATTGCTGCTTTAAATAGCAATAAAAGATCCATAATTAACCTTAATTCGCTTTACTTTGTTCTGGAATTTTTTTCCATGCATCATCACGTAAATAGACAGGGAGTGCATGCTCAGCATCAACCCATTTTTTTTGTACAGCATAAATTCGAGCAATTGTTGCAATGTCTTGTGCAGTTGCTCGAATTTCTGTTGCAGACGTTTTTAGAATGGAAGCCTCTTGCGAGTCTATTTGACTTGGCTTAATCAATTCTGAACCTGAGCCAATCGCCGTAAATTTACGATATGCGGTCGCTTGTTCATAATTTAATAATTTTTCTTCATCGACAGCATGCATAATGCCATTTTCATCTAGACTAAAATTAGCAATATAAACTTCTTGCATACGTGCATCTAAAACAGCTGTCACCTGCTGTAATCCTGTCAAACGATATGCAGCTTGCGCTAACGCTTGCAAGCTTGATACAGGAATAACAGGCAAATCTTGTGACCATGCCAAAGCTTGAGCAACCGCAGCATTAATACGTACACCACTAAATGAACCTGGCCCACGACTAAAGGCTATTGCAGCCAAATCAGCCAATTGAGTTTGAGTTTGTAATAGCGCCTGTTCAGTTAATGGCAGAATGGTTTGCGTTTGTGCTTTTGGTCGCTCATCTAATTGAAAATAGAGTTCTTGAACATCATCAATTAATGAAACTGAACAGTGCTCATTTGCAGTTTCCAATGCAAGCAACTTCATGCAAAAACCTTAGCTTAAAAGAGATAAAAAACGTCGAGTATCATACCCCACTCAAGCGCCCTAAGCGAGTTATTGACTTTTTATAGATACAAAAAAGCCAAGGATATACTTGGCTCAAGAAACACACTATATCAATTCGTAATTATTAGAAATTAAACTCTTCCAATACTAAAAAATTCTTATAATGTTCAGCATAATGTAAAGCACTCAAGCGTAACCGTGCAGCGCCTTGCTCATCTAAAGTTTTGATCACTTTTCCTGGTGATCCCATCACTACAGAATTATCAGGGATAACTTTACCTTCAGGAATCAATGCATTTGCACCAATAATACAATTTTTACCAATCACCGCATTATTTAAAACTACAGCATTGATACCAATTAAAGAATTATCTCCAATCGTACAGCCATGCAACATGGCTTGATGACCGACTGTCACATAATCCCCAATATTCAGTTCAATACCTGTATCAGTATGTAAAACTGCATTCTCTTGAATATTCGAGAAATTTCCAATCCGAATTTTACAATTATCAGCTCTTACAACCGCACCAAACCAAATACTAACTTGGCGACCTAACTCAGCTTGACCAATCACCGTTGCATTCGGTGCAATCCAGCCATCCCAAGGTTCATGTAATGCTTTAGGGCTCAATCCTTGATATGTGTACATCATGACAAAATACTACTCTATTTTAATAAGACGTGATTAGAATTTAGATAATCCAAAATGAGGAGGATTAACTAAAAAAGGCCATTTTTTTTGATGTCCTAGCCCATACTGAAATAATGATACTAACATTCGAGCGGTTAAACCCCATACGATCTCATTTTCAACCTGCATACTCGGAAAATAAATTGACTGTCGAGCTAAACGCACTTCATAGGGTAAAGGTGGTGCATCAATTAACTGCTGCAATGGTGCAAAAAAAATACGATCTATCTCTGTAGGTTGGGCAATTAGATCTACTTGTGCGGGAATTAATCCTACAATCGGTTTCACAGATAAACCACTACGCGCACGTTGTATCGGTAAATCTCCTAACAGCTTGACATCGAAGGGATTAAGCGCTGTTTCTTCTTGTGCTTCACGCAAAGCAACTACAATATTACTGGTATCACTTGGATCACGCTTTCCTCCTGGAAAAGACACCTCACCTGCATGTTGAGATAAATGGATTGAACGACGTGTGAGTAAGACCTTAGGTTGCTGTTCTTGTGTAATTGCAATTAAAACCGCTGCATCAGCTTGTTGGATTCGTTTGGAAAAACGCAACCGTTGTTGTAAAAGCTGTATTAACGATGGTTCTTCCATATGACTCATCTCTTTTTCTCATTTTCCTTACAAATCATCATAACTGAAATTTCAATCACAATCATAGATCATGATGCGAAGTGATCAAAATTCAGTTATGCTGAGTTATCTCTGTAGCTGATGATAATTATGAGCTTTTGCGTTGCGTGTGGACATCAAACTGAAGCAAAAATCCCGCTAGGTGATCATAAAACACGGCTCGTCTGTACATACTGTGGCAATATCCACTATGAAAATCCGAAAGTTATTTGCGGTGCATTAGCCATTTGGGATAATAAAGTTTTATTGTGTCGACGTGCCATCGAACCACGTTATGGGCTATGGACACTTCCTGCTGGGTACATGGAATTATTTGAAACCATGGAACAAGGTGCTGCTCGTGAAACACGAGAAGAAGCTGAAGCAGAAGTTGAAATCGAACAGTTATATTGTATGTACAATATTCCACGTATTGGACAAATTTATGTTCTATTTAAAGCACAATTGAAAGATGGTGTTTTTGGAGCTGGAGAAGAAAGTCTCGAATGCCGTTTATTTGAAGAACATGATATCCCATGGGCAGAACTCGCATTTCCGAGTGTAGAACAAACTTTAAAACATTATTTTGCAGATCGTAAACTAGGATTATTTCCATCTCATTTAGAAACATTAGGTACACGTTTAGATCATACGGGTTAAATAAAAAGACCGCTTATCGCGGTCTTTTTATTTAACTCTTACTTTATTTTAACAGCTTTACATGCGTTTAAATTTTGATCCGCTAGTTGAATAGTCACTGGACCAGTCCAGCGTTTAGCCATTTTACGATCTTCATCTGTAGGTTTAACATAATTATTTTTATCCGTGTCTTTTAAATTATCGTATAGATTTACATACACACCCTGATAATAAGCGTAAGTGTTTGACCAATATACTGTACTACTTGTCTCAGTAAAGTCGGTTAATGTTATTTCCTTTTGTGGGGCATCACTTAATAAATTGTGAATATTAATTTTAGCGCCACCAATAGCTTTAATCGTTTCATTATAAATAACACCAACATTCAATCCAAACATCGCACCATTTAATATACCAAATTTTGGATTAGATAAAATTGCTCGGATAGATACTGATTTACTTGTAGGTGTAAAAGAGGTTGCTCCTGTAGAGCCTATACGATATTGAGTCTCTCCAAACTCATCAGTGATCGTCCCATCTGAATTAATAGATTGGATTTTTGCACACTCTCCGGACATATCACTAGATGTAGAATTTTTACGAATATCAGTTCGGATATCACCATTCTCGTCAATTACAATCCCTAACTTAATTTTTTCTGAGTCAGGAATACTATTATCAGAGAAACCAAAAATTAGAGTCGCATATAAAGGGAAAATATATTTTTGATTTGTTTTTACATTTGTAATGGTTTTAAAAACATCTTTACCTAAGTAACTTGGCGGGTTTGCTTTATAAATTTCTAAACTTCCATTATAAGCTTGACCACCTATAGTTTGCTCCCATTGCCCCAAATGTGCTGTATTTACAGGGTCAGTATCTTTAGCATTTAATAAAACTCTATAAATATATTCTGTCCCAGGAATTGTATGACCATTAATCAACTTACCTTGCTTAAATTTTAAGTCTTCTGATGGGTTGGTTGTCAAAGCAAAACGCAGCGGTTGGTTAGAGTTTATTTCACGATTAATCGGATTCAACCACGTATTTTGAGGATTAATTTGTACTTTTTGAGCTTTGACTTTAGTAATTAATACAAGTGGTGGATAAAGTTTACCCTCTATAAAACTTGCAGGACCTCGCCATTGTTGACCTGTTCCTATTGTATATCCTTGTCGATCTGTAAGTAAAAAGACCTCCCCCATCGAATGTATAAGGTCATTACCTTTATCAGGATTTACACAATCATTATAATTTGATTGATTACAACCAAAAAAGCCATCTGGAGTCTTAACTGAAGGTGTAATTGTACCCGCCTTTAAGAAAGGTATTGTTGTTTGCCATACACCTGCATTCGATAAATTTAAGAGACGCTGAAGCAGCACCATCGCTTGTTCATCTGTTACATTACTAACACTTAACCATGGCTTTAAGATATCAACGTAAGAACCATTACTCAGTTCAGCAACACCAATATCTTTAGTTAATTGAGATAATAGATCTTTCTTTTCGTTACTAATCTGAGTAGGTTGAATATCACCCAAAGCGTTATCTTCTTGCTCAAGACCAATACTATGGAAAATTTTTATTAATGCTATCGCTACACGAATAGTCTCATCATTTGGATCAAGTGCTGTTGGCATTTTTCCTGTTAATGCGCTTGCTAAATCAATTACTCGAAGCCGTGGTACTGGATACCTTGAGTCATTAATCTTAGAAATATCATCTAATTTCACAATACCAAGGTTAATTTTCCTAGCATCTTTACCTTGTATATAAAAAGTTGCAGTGTCGCCTAATTTACAAGCTCCCCCAACAGCATTTGAATCAAGTTTAGTTGCAAAGTGATTTGCCTTATCGCTACTACAATCAAAATTTAAACCAGAAATAGGATAATCCATGGCAAAGGGTAGACAGTCGCTACTTGTAGGCGTACAACTCGTACTAGTTGTTACGCCACTAACCCCTTTATTTGGATCTTCATTAATTTTTGTACTCTCGCCTCCACAGCCTTGTAATAATGCTACTAATGTCGTTAAAGCGAAGGGTAAGAAAATTTTGTTATTTGTCATGGGTTCATCCTATTAATGCTTACTGTAAAGCAGCAATCTTAATCTGTCCTTGATTTGAAAGTTCCTGCTCTGGAACATCCACGGCTGATGCTAATGGAGTCATCATCATATAATAACTTTTAGGCGGTATCTTAATTACACCTTGAAGGGCTGCATGTTGTAATAATGTTGCTGGAATCTTCTGATTTTTAAATCCACTCACGCCTTCTAATATACAACCAGACTTATCTAAAAAAATCACTAAAGGCCAATAATATGTCGGTTTATCAGTATTAGATGCATAAGAATCAAATTGCATATATTGAATATTTTGATCAAGCTTGACCAATTCATATTCAAATTTTTCTTTTATAGGTTTCCGAGGCCATAAGCCAATTTCTTTTTCGGGAACTAAACTCTTGATTGTTTTATTTTTGCTATAACTTTCTAAGAAACAACGATCATTCTCAAATGCCAGAGATAAATCTTGTGCAGATAAACGAACATAATTATTAGATAAAGTAATTGAATTTAGACTCTGGTTTGATTTGTTTAATATTTTATCCAAAATTGATCGACTTACTCCTTTTTTACGCTCTATCGTTTCTATACGTCCTGTACCATCAGGCATACTATAAAAGCGCTTTTTACCCTCTAAATTAAATTCCTGATCTTCTAAATATTCATTATTGACATATTCAACACCATCTACTTGTATGAATGCAGATGAAGCAGATGAAGCAGATGAAGCAGATGAAGCAGATGAAGCAGATGAAGCAGATGAAGCAGATGAAGCAGATGATTTTGCCTCAATAGTAGTTAGACTTTTACTAGCAACATTTAATTTTGCTGTTATCTTTTTATTAGTATTGGCATCAATTATTTCTTTTGAAGTATTTATAAAATTTTGAGATTTTGGTTGATGAACTACTTCAGAAGCTAATTTTGATTCTGAGGATGATTGTATTTTAACTGTATTCTTAACAACATCTTGCTTAGATATTGATATTGTTGGTAAATTTAAATTAACGTTATTTCCAACAGGTAGATTTTTTTCTGATGCTGCTGGAGAATCAACATCATTAGAACGTATAACCTTATCTGTTCTATTCTCATTTTCTGTTGGTTTTTTAGGAATAATCATTGGTCTTCCATCAGGGCCAATAATTGTATAAAAACCATCTGCATATACAACCGAAGTACTTGCAATAACAGTAATAATTACAGCTATTGCAAGCTTAGATTGTTTTAATATCATAGTCGTTAACATTACCATTTTGTTCTATAGCTGATACCAAGCAAAGTGATCTTAGTATTGGTTTTAATATCTAAGCCTGCGTATGGGTTTAATAAAATATTATCAACCCCTGTTTTATTTGCAAGACTACTCGTATTTGCAGGAATATCATCACGACTGCGTATGAAGCCAATTGAAAGATCTAAATCTGTATCTTGATCAAATCGATAACCAGCACCTAAACCGAACAGTTGAGCATTATTAATTGGTACCATCGTATTTCGTTTATCGTCAGGAATCGAACTCGTGCGAGGCTCATACCCCATGCGTAACTTCAACCGATCAGTTGCTGAATATTCAAAACCGATTCCCCAACGCCAAGATGATTGAAACTTTAAAGGTAAAGCTAAAGAACGATCCGTTACATCAGCAGTCAAAAGTTTAGCAACCTTTAATAGTGATATTTGTCGATCAAATTCAAACTTAAACTTATCCCATGCAGCGAAGTCGGTCCAACCGAGATCAAAGTTCATTTGCAAGTCGGGAAATATTTTATATTTTATACCCGCTTTAAAATGTTGTGGATATTTAAAATCCATAGCTACTAAACCAGATTCCACATTAGGAATATACCCAGGGAAGCCAAGAATTGCCGCAAGAATTTGACCAGTCGCTGACGAATTTAAACCAGCTATGAGTTGTTGCGGAGCTGTCGCATTATTAATTAAATATTTACCTCGCAATCGCATTTTAGCTTCACTTTGATAAACCATACCAAAACTAAAATCATCGGTTGGCTCCCATAATACGCCCAAATTATAACTTGGACTTAATGATTGCTCTAAAGATACATCCATTGCCCCCACTTTACTAAACGGGTTCATACCTTCTTGGGCGTTACAAATACCAAATAATAGGAAATCGGTGATAATATCCCCATTATTCTTAAATGGAGTACATACCACTTCATCTACCATTCGCAATACACCAATCAGTTCATTTGGAAAGCGTAGATCCGTTTTAAGTGCGATCGCTTGGTAAGACATACCAAATGATGCACCAACTGATAAATGATCATTCACTTGATAGCCAAAAGAGGGCGATAAATAGGTAATACGCTCTAATGCAACTTGTTGGCCCATATAATTACTTGGATTACCATCTTCTGCGCCAAAACCTGCAACTAATGGTGCGTACATAGCTGTGGCATAGGTTACTTTGGAACCAGGTGGCTTATAAGCAATCGCCGCAGTTGGTGCAGCTAATGGAGCATTAGGTCCTAAATCTACGATTTTTTTAAGAATCGGCACATAAATACTTGCGTATTCAACGTCCCCGTGAACTGTTCCTTTAAAATCGGTACATATTCCAGTTCTAACCTCTGGTCCATCATTACAGACCAATGGATCATCGGAATAACCAAAAACATTATAACCAGCAGGAGCTGAATACTCACGTTGAATAGCAAAGTTAGCTAAAATACCTTGCACATCAGTTTGCAACCCATCAATCTTAGCTAATGCTGCTGGATTAAAATGTACCGCACTAATCCCTGGTGGATCAGCAGTAACTGCATTTCCTAAGGATAATGAACGTAAATCTACAGATAAGTCCTGTCCTAATTGTGCGTTAGCAATATTAGATAAGCTAGCTAAAAAAATTGCTGCCGTTAAAGGACATAATTTTAGGTATTTCACCATTACATCTCCTTAACGAACTTTTTTGCCGAAACCTATAATATCGAGTGGGAATGACAAGCCCAAGGACACATCTGGCGCATCTTCCGTTAACCCAATAGCAACGGTGCCATTTACAATTGTCTCTGGTGATACCCTTACGCCCAACGCAAATGACAACATGGCACTACTTTGATCGGCCGATTGATAGCTTTCATCATTCTTGAAGTAAAATTTTGCCCCAGTGTTAAAACTTTGCTGATAGGACATTGTGAGTGATACGTCGTAGTTAAACGAATATGCAAATCCGAATGAAAACCCACCACTTAAACCTGGATCGAAACTATCCAACACTCTGCTTGCGCGTAATTGGTTAAGTCCAGATTCTTTCAGACCATAGCTCGCCGATACTGAGCTAAAAAGCACAACAGGGTCAATATATTTACGCGTACTTGCTCCAAAACCGACCGAGTAATATCCTTTACCTGTAGATAATTCATCAATACCAATTTCATAAGGACTATCACCAGTTTTCGTTGATAAACTACCAAAAAGTACTAATGGGAGACGACCTTGCTTTAATGGAAATGGCTCCCAACGAGCACCAAAAGAAACATCACCCAAACCCGCAGCAGTCTTTTGTTGCAATAAATCTTTTTTTGCTATGAGAGGAATAGATGCTGATAAGGTCAAGTTATCAAGTAAACCATATTGGGTAGTAAATGTATTTGTAAGTGTATGGTTTGCATCTTCTTCAACACGTAAGCGTTGTAAAGCACTTGTACTATCGCCCGTAGCAAGATCTAGTCTACTATCTCGATAGTATGTGTAATCAATGTCATAATAAGAAGAAATAACACCTTTTTTTATCAATGAATATTGACGTTCGTTAGATGTAAATACTTCTTGTAAATTTGTTTCTTTAGTCGCATCACCTTCTTGCTTTTGTAACGCATTTGCTGCTTGTGTTGCTTGACTATCACCAGCTTTTACATTGGACTCATCTTTCACTGCATCTGTAGCTTGATCTACTTGCGTTGTTTGTTCGGTCTGAACTTCCGTTGATTTCTGTTCTTCAGCATAAAGTGTTGTTGTTACTGCACTCATACTTAATGCCAACACACTGATGTTCATCCATGGACTTTTCATTTTGCGTTACATCCTATTAATACATTAATTTTAATGATTTCTAAATTACTTCCGCTTGTAATATAAGCGCATAAAAGTCGTAATTGGTTGATTGTAAGTAGCAGATGTCGGATCTGCATCTAATACTTTACGCATCGTTGATGCCTTATCAGCCATACGTTCAAACTTTTGTGTCGGAAACTGAATTTCCGCAAGCGCGTATTTATTAACAGTTGCATCTTCTACATGGCGCATATCCGAGTCTTGCAGCGCTAATAGGTTTTTACGGTATTGCTCAGGAATATCAACGATAAAAAGCGTATTATTATCCCAAATTTGTTTAAAGCGAATTTCATCAAAACTAATATTGCCTAATGATGGATCTGCAACATACACTCGCCCATTTTTATATGCTTTATACACAACAAAATGTTTAAAGCCAGCATAGGTAATAGGCACAATTGCTGGCTGCTTCAATGAAGTTAAGTCAGAGAACTCTCCACGATAACCACCACTACTTATCCCCAATGCAGAGACAAAACGTTTCATGTCCAGTAATGAAAAACTACGGCGCTCAATAATACGTTGATACTCACCATACTGAAGCAAACCTGTCATCGTTTGTTGTTCAGTCAAACGTAAACCACCATAGCCATTTAACAGCGTAGTTAATGCGGCTGATCCACAACTGTAGTCATAGGCCTGACGAACAATCCCCCGAAACTGGTCTTCTATAGCGGGTTTAATTGTGACCGCCTCACGATGATTACGTGTAAAAGAAGGATTACGAGAATCTAAGGTCTCTGTATAATATACAGTCCCCTCTGGTTTTTTTTCTATTTCGAAGGCTTGCGTTGTAAAGTAATACATCAATGCTGAGCCTAAAGCGATCTCTAACATAAGTCTCTTTTTCTAACAGTGGCACAACTTGCCTTATTCATTTTATTTTAGTATCCGTAAACACCTCATCCCTGCATGTTGAAGATACCTTTTTTTATAAAAAAAAGCAGCTTTTTTTTAGTTTTTTTTGACGAAATGTATTTTTTAATAAAAATTAGTTGTCATTAAGTAATTTATTGTGCTTTAGCAAAACTATTTTCCGTTTTTTTTAGCACATAAAAATACTTATTTCAAATAAAAAAAAGCGCAACTAGTGCGCTTTTTTTGTTATAAGATTAGTGACCAGAAATAGTGATCACAGAACCTTGAACATTTGTAGTACCGTTGAAGTAGTAAGTTTGTAAACCTTGAACTTCTACATCACCAATTGAAGCTGCTGCTTGGCTACCTAAATGAATACCTTTGATGTACATATCTTTTGTAGGTGTAGTAGCACCTGAACCTGTGACAATACGTAAGTAACCTTTATTAGCGCCTTCTTTACCAATAACACTTACAGCAGCATTCACTGTTAAGTTTGCAGAGTTAGCATCTGAAAATTTGATGCTGTCAAGGAAGATTTGACCTGCAGCACGGTTAGTAGCATCTGTACCATCACCTTTACCTTTTTTAGTTGAACTATCAATAATACCTAGGTTTTTAATCTCTAAACCACCTTGCATATTTGCATTTAATACAATCATCGCACCTTGTGGAGCAGCACCTAATTGAACATTAGCATTCATAACGCCAGTTTTGATCGTTAAACCAGATAAAATTGCGTTGTAGTTGTTTGCTTCA